>JFJP01012416.1_pt1 | contig 15600 bp, 12 predicted proteins | sample 431651 | NCBI WGS metagenome assembly JFJP01 (sample SAMN02602958, study PRJNA72255) | Microbial mat metagenome, whole genome shotgun sequencing project. | biome: fresh water; feature: sink hole; material: water; isolation source: purple microbial (photo- and chemosynthetic) mats found in... | reverse complement strand
GCTGTCCGCGAGGCGAAGGAGGAAACTGGGTTGGATATTTACGATCTGAAATTCGTCAACTTTCAGCAGTTCATTTTCGATCCGTCTTTTTGGAAGAAGCGGCACTTCATCTTCTTTGATTACGCCTGTAAAGCTGACTCTCTCGAAGTGCAGCTCAATGATGAGGCGGAAGAGCATGTCTGGGTTAAGTTGGAGGCGGCTCTTCATCTGCCTCTAGATTCGTATACGCGGACTTCCGTCGAGAAGATCATCAAAGGAAATTTGTCATAAAATCATCCATACTTAAAGAGGTTGCGGTCTTACGAAAAAATGGTTAAGATAAGGAAACCATGAAACAAATGATAGGCCTTGATCTTTTGGGCATTTTTATGCCTCAAGTCAGCCAGCCTGATGGGTACACACGTACCTGTCAGGTTTTTTTATTTCTACAAGGAGAGTAAATGCAAACACCGTGGGAGTATCGTTACGCACACCGCACACAAAAAATGGGGAGTTCTGTTATCCGTGAATTATTGAAACTGACCGAACAACCCGACATCATTTCATTTGGGGGAGGGCTGCCCGCTCCGGAAGTTTTCCCGGTGAAGGAATTTCAGGAAGCATGCAACCAGGTCTTAACAGATCACGGCGCGCAAGCTTTGCAATACAGCACGACGGAAGGCTACCTGCCTTTGCGGGAAATGATCGCGCGCCATAATGCGCGTTACAGCGTGCGGGTCACCGCTGAGAATATTATGATCACATCCGGCTCACAGCAAGCGCTGGACTTTATCGGGCGGGTGTTCGTGAATCGCGGCGATTATATTGTGGTGGAATCGCCAACTTATTTGGGCGCATTGCAGGCATGGAACGCCTACGGGGCGCAATATATCTCGGTGCGTGCAGACGAGCACGGCATGGTGGTGGATGAACTGGAAGCCGCCCTGCGAGTGGGACCGAAGTTTATTTATATCCTGCCCAATTTCCAAAATCCATCCGGGTCGACACTCAGCCTTGAACGCCGTATGAAACTGGTCGAACTTGCGGATAAATATGGCGTACCGATCGTGGAAGATGACCCCTATGGACAACTCCGCTATGAAGGTGAGCATATCCCATCGGTTGCGACTCTCGACAGCCGCTATCGCAATGACAATGACGGCGAATATACCGGGAATGTTATTTACTTAAGCACGTTCTCGAAATTACTCGCACCGGGGCTGCGCCTGGCATGGGTCATTGCACCGCCAGAGGTGATCCGCAGGCTGGTGATGACAAAACAAGCCGCAGATTTGCACACCTCCTCGTTCAATCAGCATGTTGCTTACGAAGTGGCGAAGAATGGTTTTCTGGATGAACATGTCAAAGTGATCCGCGCGACATATAAAGAACGGCGCGACGTGATGCTCGAGATGATGGATGAAATGTTCCCATCCGAAGTGACCTGGACAAAGCCGCTGGGCGGCATGTTCCTATGGGGCGTACTTCCCGAGCATGTCAACGCGGCGGATGTTCTAAAAGTAGCGATCGAACGCAAGGTTGCTTTTGTGCCTGGTGCATCCTTCCACCCAAATGGCGGCGGCGCGAATACGATGCGCATCAACTTCTCTTTCTCCCATCCGGATAATATCCGCGAGGGAATTTCAAGATTGGGGACAACTTTGAAAGAAGCCTTGAAGAATGGGAAGCACTGAGTAAAAGGTAATAAGTAAAGAGTGATAAGAAAAAAGTCGAGGGCACACTGACCTTCGACTTTTTTCATTCTTCATCCTTTGCCTTTCACTCATCCACATACGGAACGTATTCTGCGCGGGCAATGCCCTGCTTGATGGCTGTCTCCGCGACGGCACGCGCAACGGCACGATGTACTTTTTTATCCAGCGGGCTTGGCACCAATTCACCGGGCGGGGTCATCTCAGCGATGACATGCGCGGCGGCCAACAACATTTCATGTGTGATGCGCGGGGCGTTCGCATCCACTGCGCCGCGGAAAATCCCGGGGAAACCCAGCACATTATTTACTGATTTTCCATCAGCGGCGAAAGCCGCGCCATGTTCCATTGCAACCTCAGGGTCGATCTCCGGATTCGGGTTTGACAACGCCAGAATGATCTGCCCTTTGCGAACCATTTCAGGTTTGATCAGATTCGGCGCGCCAGTGGTGGCGACCACGATGTCGCATTTTTCCATGATCTCTTTTAAGTTGGATTTTCTGCCCCCGGCTTTTTCAAACCTATCCAAAGCATCCTGACTCAAGTCCGCGCCATAGACTGCGTTCCCGGTCAAACGCATCATCATCTGACCGATGGCATGTCCGGCCGCCCCAAGCCCAATCTGCCCGATGACAGCTTTGTTCAGATCCCTGCCAGTCTCGCGAGCGGCGTTAAGCAAAGCCGCTGTGCAAACCACTGCCGTTCCATGCTGGTCATCATGCAGGACGGGAATATCGAGCATGGCTTGTAATCTTTCTTCAATTTCAAAACAACGCGGCGCGGATATATCCTCAAGTTGAATGGCGGAGAAAGTTGGTGAAATGGCCGCAACTGCAGCGATGATCTCTTCCGTATTTTTTGTATTCAACAAAATGGGTATGCCCGAAAGCCCGACCAGCGTTTCCATCAACATGGCTTTGCCTTCCATGACAGGCATGCTCGCCAGCGGACCAATATCTCCAAGCCCAAGGACAGCCGTGCCATCGGAAACAATAGCCACCATGTGACTGATGCTGGTATACAAACGCGCCTTCGATGGATCCTTGGCGATCATCAAACATACTTCTGCGACACCGGGTGTGTACACGCGACGCAACGTGGTTAATGAATCAATGGGATAACGCGAGCGGATGGCGATCTTCCCTTTTTGATGAAGCTCCAAAACCTCGTCTCGCACTTCGAGGATACGCGTACCTTCATTATTACGCATAGCTTCTAGGATTATTTCGATATGCGCTTCATCCTCCGCGGTGATGGTAATATCGCGCACCACATTCTGTGACGTTTCAGTAAGTAGTAACAGACTGCCGACATTCCCGCCTGCTTCGGCAATGACGGTCAATAATTTTGCCAGGACTCCGTTTTTCTGTGAATTGCGGACGCGTACTGTACGAATGAGTTTTCTTTCCCAGGCCATAAAGACTCCTTTACTCCGTCCGAAGAGGGCGGAGAATATTCTGCCCATTCATTTTAAGACAAATACCGCAAATCCTCAAACGATTCGCGGTATTCAGTGCAACAAATGGATTTTGATTATTTTAGTAAAGCGGGAAGTTCTGCAAATGACTTGATAATCGCACACCCCGCATCAGGGAAGAGACTGCTCGGGTCGTAGAGAACAGGTATCAGCCCGGCGCGACGCGAGCCGACAACATCCGCGAAATAATTATCGCCGATGTACATTGTCTCTGACGCGGACGTTCCCGCCAGTTTCAAGGCGTGGTCAAAAATAAGTTTGTCAGGCTTGAAGGCGTTTACCTCTCCACCAGCGAGGATGAATTTAAAATATGAATCAAGTTTCATGTTTTTTATTTCATCATGATAAGGGTCGTCGCGGTTCGAGACCAAGCCAAGCACATAGCCTGAGTCTTTCAAGAACTGTAAAAGTGGAAAGACATCTTCAGGAATGTGGACTGTGGGCTTGTAATGGTCTTCCATATATGCGGATGCCTGCGGCGCGAGATTAATGGCTTGCGCAGTGGGAACACCCATTGCCACGAGGCGTCGTTTTGTAAAATTGACCCAAAAGCTTTTTTGATCATCCTTGAATAATTTTCCATCCGCCTGGATTTCAAGCGAGTGGGCAAAGTAATGGTGCACCCAATGTTCGGAGCGGATGCGATCCTCTTCTGAAATACGCAAGCCGATGCTTCTGGTAAATTCCACAAAAACATCCCCGGCTGCGGGGATGTGATGGCGAAGTGTGCCGTCAAGATCGAAAAGGACTGCCTTAATGGAATTGGATGAAATCAAATGCGCCTCTGAATTTGGAGATCATTTTTAGGGGATCAACCGCCAATGTGTGACATCTCAACTTTGGGTAATAGAATGGTGTTTTCGGATCGCAGTTCTGAATAGCGGTCGTCGCGGCCGCCCCATATTTGGGAAATGAACTTTGAAATATCTTCATCTGTCGCACCGTTACGGATCAGGTCGCGGAAATCATGCCCTTTGACGGCGAACAGGCATGTATAGAGTTTACCTTCAGCGGAGATGCGGGCGCGGTTGCAGTCGCGGCAAAATGCCTGAGTGACCGAGGCGATCATACCGACTTCGCCTTTGCCGTCCTTGTAGCGCCAACGCCCGGCTACTTCTCCCTGATAGTTCGGGGAGACAGGTTCGAGCGGCATTTCCGAGTCGATCAATTTGACAATTTCCGCAGCGGATACAACATCGTCCATTCGCCAGCCGTTGGTGTGACCGACATCCATATATTCAATGAAACGCAGAATGTAACCTTTCTCGCGGAAGAAACGCGCCATCGGCAAAATACTGGATTCGTTCAGCCCACGTTTGACGACCATGTTGACCTTGATCGGGTTCAGGCCGACAGCAGCGGCGGCATCCATCCCTTCCAGAACTTTTTCCACGGGAAAATCCACATCGTTCATGGATTTGAATATGGCATTATCGAGCGAGTCCAAACTGACAGTGACCCGATTGAGTCCGGCATCCTTCAAGGCACGCGCATGTTTGGGAAGCAGCGACCCGTTCGTGGTCAGGGTTAGATCGAGATCGGGGATCTCCGCCAACATCGAGATCAAGTCCGGCAGGTCTTTTCGGACGAGCGGCTCGCCGCCGGTCAGCCTGATCTTGCGGACGCCGTGTGAGGCAAAGATGCGGGCGAGGCGGGTAATTTCTTCAAAGGTCAGAATCTGGTCACGGTGCAGGAATTGATGGTCGGGTCCGAAGATCTCCTTGGGCATGCAATATACACAACGGAAATTACAGCGGTCGGTGACGGAGATGCGCAGGTCGCGCAGGGGGCGGTTAAGGGTGTCTATTAGGGGCATGGCTGGGCTTCTCAATTAAAATTATCCACTAGTGCCGTTCTGGGTATTTAATAAAACGTACCGGGCAGTTTACCAGCACGCATTATAACAACAATATAAGAATTCCTTTGATACAATTGACGCACGTTACTGCCCGTGCTATTATCATTTTATTATATTTTTTTCATATTTATTCCAAAGGAGTTATTATGAGTTTTGATTTTATTGTCCGTATTATTGGTATGCTTGTGATGGGGGGCGTCGGCGGATATTGGGGACACGATTTCGCAGCAACGTCCACTCCAGATCAAGTTATTGGCTACTCATTGGGGTTTGCCCTGCTCGGCGCGTTGAGCGGACTGTTGTTCACGCCATATGTCACTACCCGCCCGGCACTGGCTATGCGTTCCCTGCTTGGAAGAATGTCAGCCGAAGGCCTGTTTGCGGGATTGCTGGGCTTGATTGTGGGCTTGCTGACGGCGGCACTGCTGGCTTTTCCGCTTTCGCTCCTGCCAAAGCCTTTGGGCGAAATATTACCATTCCTGGGCGTTTTGATTTTTTCCTATCTGGGCATTTCACTCTTCGAAATGCGGCAGGGCGACATTTTGGGATTGCTCAGCGCATTAAGCGGACGCAACGAAGGCGGATCCTCTTCTGCCTGGACGAATCTTAACCGAAACATCCTGCTGGATACCAGTGTCATCATTGACGGGCGGGTGGCCGATATCGCTAAAACTGGATTCCTGCCCGGCACGCTTCTTATTCCGCGCTTTGTGCTGAACGAGCTCCAATATATAGCAGATTCCCCTGATGGTATGCGCCGTCAGCGCGGACGGCGCGGCATGGAAGTGCTGGCCGAACTACAGAAACTCCCGAACATCCTCGTCCGCATTTCTGATATTAATGTCGAAGGTGTGCGCGAAGTGGACGATAAACTGATCGTCCTCGGCAAACAGCTAAAAAGTCCGGTCTTGACGAATGACTACAACCTCAACCGCATTGCCGAGCTGCAAGGCGTGACCGTCCTCAACATCAACGAACTGGCGAATGCGGTCAAATCGGTTGTTCTGCCAGGCGAGGCTTTACGAATCAATATCATGCAGGAAGGCAAGGAACACAGCCAGGGCGTGGGCTATATGGAAGACGGCACAATGGTGGTGGTCGAGAACGGCAAGGATTACATCGGCGAGTACATGGATGTGAACATTACCAAGGTATTACAGACCGCTGCAGGCCGCATGATCTTTGGCCGCGTGGATGAAGACGCTGTCGCGAAGAAGAAGAGATAAGATCAGTACATGGTGAGTGGTGGATAGTGAGAAGTAAAAAGTGATCAGTAATCCCCATACGGGGACAATGCCAGTGAACAGGGCGTATAAATTGCGTCCTGTTTTGTTTTATAATCGTCATCGCACCATACCGTAGGTTAAAATAGAACGACACTTCGACCCCATAGACACTCAGACTCAATTTAAAAGAGAACCCATGCTAAAAATCTACAATACCCTCACCCGCAAGACCGAAGAATTTCAAACCCTCGAACCCAATCTCGTCAAAATGTACGTCTGCGGTGTGACCGTTTATAACGACGCGCATGTCGGCCACGCCATGTCTGCCCTGGTCTTCGACATCATCCGCCGCTATCTGGAATATCGCGGCTACACCGTCAAACACGTCATGAACTACACCGATGTGGACGACAAGATCATCAACCGCGCCAAACAACTTAATGAAGACCCGCTCAAACTTTCAGCGCGTTACATCGCAGACTACGCAGCCGACCTTAAGAGTCTGAACGTGCTGCCTGCCACATCCAACCCGCAGGTCAGCCAGACCATGCCGCTCATCATCAAGTTCATTGAAGGGCTGATTGAAAAAGGTCATGCCTACGCCGCGACCAATGGCGACGTATATTTCAGCGTCACCAGTGACGACGATTACGGCCGCCTCTCAGGGCGCAAATTGGACGATATGCAGGCAGGCTCGCGCATCGAAGTGGAGGAAGCCAAGACCCACCCGATGGACTTCGCGCTCTGGAAAGCCGCCAAGGAAGGCGAAATTTCATGGGACAGTCCCTGGGGCAAGGGACGTCCGGGCTGGCACATCGAATGCTCAGCCATGAACCTGGCCGAACTCGGCGAACAGATCGACATCCACGGCGGCGGCAATGACCTGATCTTTCCGCACCACGAAAACGAGATCGCCCAAAGCGAGTGCTACACCGGCAAGGAATTCTCGCGCTACTGGGTGCACAACGGCATGCTCCAGCTCGGCGGCGAGAAAATGTCCAAGTCACTTGGCAACATCATTTCGATCAAGGAATTCCTATCCAAACGTGAAGCGGATGTGATGCGCATGCTGGTCTTGAATGGAACCTATCGCTCGCCCCTGCTTTTCAATGATGACACTCTGGACGCCGCGCAGAAAAACGTGGAGCGTCTCAAATCCGCCCTGAGAGCTGCTTCTGCGTCAGTCTCTGCCAGCGGACTCAACCCTGAATCAGTTTTGACCATCGCCTCCACAGCGCAAACTGCCAAAGAAAACTTCATCCAAGCCATGGACAGTGACTTCAACACCGCAGGCGCGGTCGCCGCTTTGTTTGAACTGAGCAAGATCATTAACAATGCGCGTGACGGCGGCGCGACCGATGAACAACTAAAACCCGCGCAAGGCATTTTCCGTGAATTAGCGGGTGTGCTGGGATTAAAACTCGAGGAGAAACAAGGAAGCGGTGATGCAGACGCCTTCATCAACCTGCTGATCGAAGTCCGCGCCGAAGTACGCAAGCAGAAACTTTGGGCGCTCTCCGACCAGATCCGCGACAAGCTCAAGGAACTCAACGTCACCATCGAAGACAGCAAGGATGGAACAACCTGGCGGTATTCGTAGGTCTAGGCCATAGATAAATCACAGTGACAGTCACCTTTGAGGTGACTGTCACTTTTTAAATCAGGTAAAATCAACCCCACCATGAAAGAACTCATTTATTCCCGAAACGCAGTTTATGAAACCTTGAGCGCAAGACGCAGGCAGTTTTTTTCGATCGAGATCGCCGAAGGGGTTCAGGAAAAAGGCAAGATCGCCGAGATCATCAAGCTGGCGCTTCAACAGAAAATAAAGGTCAGCCGTGTGCCGCGTCCCAAGCTGGATAAGGTGCATCAGAACAATCAGGGCATCGTGGCCGAGGTCAGCGGATACCCATACTCGGATGTGATCGAGATTCTCGAACGCGCAAAGGGCGAACTGCCGTTCATCCTCATGCTTGATTCCCTGCAAGACCCGCAGAACTTCGGCACGCTCATCCGCACAGCCGAGGCGCTCGGCGTGCACGGGGTGGTCATCCCGTCCGCGCGCACGGTGGATGTCACGCCCGCCGTGGTCAACGCATCCTCGGGCGCGAGCGAACACATGCTCATCGCACAGGCGAATCTGTCCCAGACGATAGATGCGCTCAAAGAGAATGACATCTGGGTCGTCGGACTGGATCAGGCCGGGGCGGAGATCGAAGTGGCGTCACGTCACCTGAAAGGTGCGCTGGCGCTCGTCGTCGGCTCGGAGGGCGAAGGGCTGCATGACCTCGTCCGAAAGAAATGCGACATCGTTTTGAAACTGCCCATGAAAGGCAGGATCGAATCCCTCAACGCCGCCGTCGCGGGTTCGGTGGCGTTGTATCTCGCGTATTTATCACGCCCGAAATAAATTAACCGCAAAGCACGCAAAGAGCGCAAAGTTAAACCTTTTTTTTCTTAGCGACCTTGGCGTTCTTCGCGGTAAAAAAATAATCAATCAGGAAAACAATCCATGCCTCAAGCAACATATCATTTTCCAAAAGGATTTTTATGGGGAACGGCAACTGCCTCGCATCAGGTGGAAGGCGGCAACACGAACAACAATTGGCACGCGTGGGAAGAAGCGGGTCACACCGTGCACAAGTCTGGTCTGGCCGCCGATTGGTGGGGGGGCCGCTGGCGGGAGGATTTTGACCGCGCCGCCGAAACTGGGCAGAATGCGCATCGCTTCTCGATCGAGTGGAGCCGCATCCAGCCCACGCCTGACACGTGGGATGAAGAAGCCATTGAAAAATATCGCGCCATGCTGCGCGGGTTGAAGGAACGCAATATGACCGCGCTGGTCAGCCTGCATCATTTCACTGATCCGCTCTGGGTGACAGAAAAAGGCGGTTGGGAAACAGAAGCAATCGTCCCGTTGTTTGAGCGCTATGTTCGCAAGGTGGTGGATGCACTAAAGGAATACGTCACACTTTGGTGCACGATCAATGAACCGAACGTGTACGCATTGAGCGGTTATGTGCAAGGCGCATTCCCTCCTGGGAAAAAGAATTTGAGATTATCCATGCGCGTGCTTGGCAATATGATCCGCGGGCACGCTGCTGCCTATCGTGCCATCCACGAGCTGCAGCCCGAAGCGCGCGTGGGGTATGCGCTGCATTACCGCCCGATGATTCCGCGCTTGAAGTGGTCTCCGCTGGATAGACTCATGCGCAACATCCGCTACGATGGACTCAATATGGGTTTTCCTTCCGCTGTTTCAACAGGCGTAATGAGATCGCCCATCGGCAATCAAAATATTCCTGAGGCCAAAGGCACGCAGGATTATCTAGGGTTGAATTATTACTCTGTGGACACGGTCTGGTTTGACCTGTTTAAGCCTGGTGAGTTATTCTCGAACAGCGGCTACCCCAAAGATGCGGATATGAGCGATACGAATTTCCTCGCCAATATTCCCGAAGGTATTTACAACTCCATCAAATGGATCGACCATACCTATCCGCATCTGCCGATCATCATTACTGAGAACGGCGTGGAAGATTTCGATGATCACATGCGTCCGCGCTATATTGCCCAGCATTTGCATCAGGTCTGGCGCGCGTGTAATTTCAACTGGCCTGTGAAGGGGTATTTCCACTGGTCACTGGTTGATAATTTCGAATGGGAGCGCGGCTGGACCCAGCGCTTCGGTTTGTGGGGATTGGACATTGACACGCAAAAAAGAATCAGGCGGCCTTCTGTGGATTTTTATGCCGAGATCTGCAAAGAGAACGGCATCTCCTCTGAGATGGTTCAGCAGTATTGCCCCGAAGTGTTCGATAAGATTTTCCCGTCGTAAAATTATCTTGTGGGCGTAGGGGCGGAGCAATGCTCCGCCCTACGGTTTAATAAAAGGAACAAAAGTTGAAATTACGAATTACATTTTTGGCGCTGGCCGCGATATTGCTTGCGGCTCATTTTCTGCGGGCTTCCACCCCAATCCCCTTGCTGATATGTTTAGCGGTGCCATTCCTGCTGGTCATCAAGAAACGCTGGAGTCTGAGAACCATCCAGGTATTGATAATCCTTGGCGCGGTGATCTGGTTGTTCACGCTAAGCGATATTATTCAGCAGCGTGTTTTCGAAGGCCGCTCCTGGACCGTCTCTGCAATTATCTTATGCGTGGTGGCAGGTTACACACTTTTGACAGGCTGGTTATTGGAAAGCCCCATCATAAAAGAAAAATACCCATAGGTTATTGACGGCGGCGCATTGAGAATTTCTATGTGCAATTCTATTTGACGGCCTTCGACGTTTGGCCTTTGNGATAAAATCCATCCCTATGACTCACGCAGAACAGATCGCATCCCAGCTCAATGTCAAGCCATCGCAAGTTACGGCTGTTATCAACCTTTTAGACGAAGGCAACACCGTCCCATTCATTGCCCGTTACCGCAAGGAAATGACGGGCTCGCTCGATGACGAACAGATCCGCATCATTGCCGATGAACTCGTTCGCCTGCGCGGACTCGATGAACGCCGAGTCTCCATCCTTGCCTCCATCGAAGAGCAGGGCAAACTCACTGACGAACTCCGCGACTCGATCAATGCCGCTGTCACCATGACTGCGCTCGAAGACCTGTATGCGCCGTATAAAAAGAAACGCCGCACCCGCGCCATGGTCGCCCGTGAAAAGGGGCTGGAGCCGCTGGCCGATCTTATTTTGAAACAAGCATCAGATTCCCCTGAGGAAATTGCAAAGAAATTCATAAATGAGCAAGTCCCCAACATCGAAGAAGCCCTGCAAGGCGCACGTGACATCGTCGCTGAAATGATCAGCGAGAATGCCAACGTCCGCGCGGCGACACGTGAGAAGGCGCTCAAGTTTGGCAAAGTCCGTGTGGAAAGAATTAAAGACTCTGTCGATGAAAAAGCTGTCTACGAATCCTATTATGAATTTGATGGCAACGTAAACCGACTTCTGCCGCATCAGATCCTCGCCATCACGCGCGGAGAAAAAGAAGGCGTTCTGCGTGTGCATGTGGATGTGCCTGAACGTGATTGGCTGAATGCCATTCAAGCTGAATTTGAAGAAGATATTATCAGCCCCTTTGCGGAACAGCTCGAACTTGCGATTCGTGATTCTGCTGAGAGATTATTGCTCCCCGCCATCGAACGTGATGTTCGCCGTGAAAAAGGCGAGGTCGCAGACAATCATGCCATTCAAGTCTTCGCCACTAACCTGCGCGCCCTGCTTGGTCAGACTCCACTTGCCGATCAAGTTGTACTCGGTCTCGACCCCGGCTTCCGCACAGGCTGCAAGGTTGCCGTTGTGGATGCCACTGGCAAGTTACTCGACACAGGAGTGATCTATCCGCACGAGCCGAAGAACGATTGGAAGGGTTCGATCAACACCTTGCAGGATATGATCAACCGTCACCATGTCACGCTCATCACCATCGGCAACGGCACCGCTTCACGCGAAACGGAGAAACTGGCGGCGGAAATAATCAGTGGTCTTGATACGAGCGAAAAAAACACCCGCTCTACTCGACCACCACAACAAACCAAATATCTCATCGTCAATGAAGCGGGTGCATCGGTTTATTCCGCGTCATCTCTCGCGCGCGCCGAATTCCCCGATCTCGATGTCACCATTCGCGGCGCGGTATCCATTGCCCGCCGCGCACAAGACCCACTTGCAGAGTTGGTCAAGATCGATCCCAAATCCATCGGCGTCGGCATGTATCAGCACGATGTCGATCAAACCGCGCTCACGCACGCCCTCGACGGCGTGGTCGAAAGCGTGGTCAACAGCGTCGGCGTGGATGTCAACACCGCCAGCTCCGCGCTGCTCACGCATGTTGCGGGTATCGGCCCCAAACTCGCCACCAACATCGTCACGCATCGCGATAGCAACGGACCGTTCAAGTCACGGACCGCGTTGAAGAAGGTCGCTGGGCTTGGGCCAAAGGCATATGAACAGGCAGCCGGCTTCATGCGGATTCGAAATGGGGCGAACCCGTTGGATGAATCAGCCATCCATCCAGAATCCTACGCGATAGCAGAATCCATTCTCGCTCGCGCCGCGCTGACAGTTGATTCGTCCATCCCAGACAGAATCGCCGCCTTGGAATTGCTCACCGCAAAAACTTCCCTCGAAACATTAGCCGCCGAACTTGAATGCGGCGTACCCACATTGAAAGACATCCTCGAACAACTCGTCCGCCCGGGCCGTGATCCACGCTCCGACACTCCCGCTCCCATCCTGCGCTCAGATGTGCTCAAAGCCGAAGACCTGCTGACAGGTATGCAGCTCAAAGGCACCGTCCGCAATGTAGTGGACTTCGGCGCTTTCGTGGATATTGGTGTGAAGCAGGATGGCTTACTGCACAAGAGCCAGATCCCGTTTGGCACGGTTTTGAAGGTCGGCGACATCATTGACATTGAGATCCAAAAGATCGAAACCGAACGTGGACGCATAGGTTTGGGCTGGGTCAAAGCCTGAGAACATGCAGATCCCTGATCCATTCATCATCACCATACAAAACGTATTCAAAGAGGACGGCAGGAAATTTCTTGCCGTCCTTCCTGTATTGATCGAGGATGCATCGCAACGCTGGGGATTAAAGGATGTACAACCTGTTTCGAATCTCTCCTATAATTTTGTGGCATTCGCGAAACGGGTTTCGACACGCTTCGTGTCAACAACCAAACAGGAAGATGTCGTCCTCAAGATTGGAGTTCCAAATCCAGAGTTGACCAGCGAAATAGCGGCTTTGAAGTTATTTAGCGGGGATGGTGCCTGTCGTTTGCTTGAGGCAGATGAAAAACATGGCATTTTTTTATTGGAAAGGCTTAAGCCAGGCCTAATGCTTTCTGAATTGAAGAACGATGATGAACGTACCCACATCGCGGCGGACGTGATGCAAAAGATTTGGAGAGAAATCCCCGCCGCTGAGGATGGCAGCTTAGGCGATCAATTCATAAAATTATCAGATTGGTTCGATGCGCTGAAACAGATCCGCCCGCATTTCGACGGCGGGACGGGACCCTTCCCAAAAAAGCTGTTGGAATATGTTGAGTCTGTTTTGCCTGAATTATTTGCGGATAAAAATATGAAATTGCTTCACGGGGATTTCCATCATTTCAACATCCTATCCTCTGAACGCGGCTGGCTGGTGATCGACCCCAAGGGAGTCGTTGGACCTGCGGGCTATGAGATCGGTCCGCTCATGATCAACCCATGGAACAGTACTTCGGATAGAGTCAATTTTAGGGCGCAGACCGAGAGGCGGGTCAGCATCCTCGCGGAGAGATTGGGCTGGGAGCGCGAAATCATTCTTAACTGGGCAGCGGCTCACGCGGTCCTTTCCACATGGTGGGATATTCAAGACGGCATGGATTGGAAATATACAATGGGATGCGCACAGCTGTTTTTCGAAATAAGCAATGGATCAAACTGGTACAATTAAAAAATGTCCTCGATCACACTTCCCGCAGAATTTACGCTACATCGCAAATACACATATAACCACACCAGCGCCGTTAAATGGATCCTTTCGCATTCACGTCCATATCTCTGGATCATGGTGATGCTCGTCGTCGGAGCGATCGGAAATGCGGCTCTGGCGGCGTATGTGCCGGTATTGACCGGCGATGCGTTCAACGCGATGATAAAACTGCCGCCGGATACTTCGGTGTTATTGCCGCTGGCCATCACGATTGGCATATCACAGATCATCCGCGGCGTGCTGCAGCTTGGGCGCAACTTCGGCGCAGAATTGATGGCGCAGTACATGGAACGCGACATCCGCGATGAGTTGTATCTTTCATTACTTGGCAAAAGCATGACCTTTCACAATTTGCAGCCCGTTGGAGATACGATGGCGCGCGCCACGAACGATGTGCGCGAAGTGAACTTCATGTTCAACCCCGGCGTGAACCTCGTGGTCGGTTCGTTCATGTTCATTGTGATGCTGCTCATCGCTGCACCGCGCTATCACCCGTCCCTGCTGATCACGCCCGTTATTTTCACCATCATTTATTTTATTGCGCTGGTCGGTTATCTTAAGACTCTCTCACCCATCACCGATGAAGTGCGCGCGACCTTTGGCGACATGAACACACATTTATCCGAATCACTGGACGGCGTTGAAGTGATGAAAGGCGCCGCGCAGGAAGGCTCGGAGGTGGACCGCTTCGTTTCCAATGCCCGCCGCGTGCGGGATGCCTTCGTGCGGCAGGGCGACCTCGAAGGAAGATATATTGCCATGTTGATCCTCGGCATGGCCTACGCGGGCGGACTTGTGCATGCGCTGCTCCTTTTCCGCGCAGGGACAATTGATCTCGGTGCTGTGGTTGGGTACTTCGGCCTGCTGCGTTTGCTGGAATTCCCGACTTTCACTTCCACATGGGCTTACTCCCTGATCTCTTCAGGTTTCTCCAGTTCACGTCGAATTTTGGAACTTATCAACAGTGAGACTTATCTCGACCAGAACGCATCCGGCCTGACCTCGAGCATGCGCGGCGAAGTTGAGTTTCGCGGCGTCTCATTTGCATACCCAAGCGGCGAGCCTGTTGTTCAGGATATTTCATTCAAAATAAAACAGGGACAGACCGTTGCCATTGTCGGGCAGACCGGCGCGGGGAAAACCTCGCTGGCAAAATTGATCAACCGCACCTATGACGTCACAGCCGGGCAGGTCTTGATCGACGGCGTGGATGCGCGCGAATGGAATCTGGCCGCGCTGCGTTCGCAGATCTCGATTATCGAGCAGGATATCTTTTTGTTCTCACGCTCCCTGAGTAACAACATTGCCTTCGGAAAACCGGATGCGACCAGGGAAGAGGTCATCGCCGCATCTGTAGCATCGCAGGCGCATGACTTCATTCAGGGCTTTGACCAGCAATATGATACGGTTGTCGGCGAACGCGGCGTGACCCTCTCCGGCGGACAGCGTCAGCGCATCGCGCTCGCCCGTGCATTCCTGACCGACCCGCGCATTCTCGTGCTGGATGATTCCACCTCGGCGATCGACTCTGCCACCGAGGACAAAATTCAGCGCGCCATCTCCAACGCCGCGCGCGGACGCACCACCTTCATCATCACGCACCGCCTGTCGCAGATCCGCTGGGCTGACCTGATCATCGTCATGCGCAAGGGACGCATCGCCGCCATCGGCACACATGACGAATTGATGAAGACATCCGAAGCGTATTCAAGAATTTTTAGGGAATAACCCTTTCAACCGCAATGAACGCCGGAAAAAGATTGAAAGGTTTTCTTTGCGGCCTTCGCGTGCTTAGCGGTAAAACAACTTTTTAGAAAATCGTAAATTCAAAATCAAAAATCGGAAATCAAAATGG
>JFJP01002061.1_pt1 | contig 15600 bp, 16 predicted proteins | sample 431651 | NCBI WGS metagenome assembly JFJP01 (sample SAMN02602958, study PRJNA72255) | Microbial mat metagenome, whole genome shotgun sequencing project. | biome: fresh water; feature: sink hole; material: water; isolation source: purple microbial (photo- and chemosynthetic) mats found in... | reverse complement strand
CGGGCGGGGCTGGGCGCACTTGAGCGCTTGACCTCGATGGCCAAGTCGGGCTGCCCGCCTTTTTCGAACAGCAGGTCGATCTCGGCGCCGCTATGGGTGCGGTAGAAATAGGGCAAGCGGCGCGGGCCGGCGGCCAGCACGAGGTTTTCGATGCAATGCCCCTCAAAGCTCGATCCGCAGATGGGATGGCCGAGCACGTCGTTGAGCGTTTCCAGTTCCAGCAGGGCATGCAGAATGCCGCTGTCACGCACATAGACCTTGGGCGCCTTGACGAGGCGCTTGCCGACGTTGCCGCTCCACGGACGCAGACGCTGCAGGAGTTGCAGGTCGACGAGCAGGTCGATGTAGCGGTCGACCGTCGGCTTGGCGACGCCCAGTCCGCCGGCGAGGCGGGCCTGATTGAGCACGCCGCCCTGCTGGTGCGCCAGCATGGTCCACAACCGGCCGATCGTTTCTGCCGGCAGACGGGGCGCAAACATGGGAACGTCACGCTCCAGGTAGCTGCGGATGAAATCGCGCCGCCAGTCCAAACTGCGCGTCGCGTCGGAGGCCAGCAGGCTGTCGGGAAAGCCGCCGCGCAGCCACAGCGTCGTGGCATCGATGCCGACGGCGGCGACTTCACCAATCGCCAGCGGCGCAATATCCAGATAGGCCACACGTCCGGCCAGCGTTTCACTCGACTGGCGCATGAGATCCAGCGCCGCCGAGCCGAGCAGCAGGAACTGGCCGCTGCGCCGCCCGGCCTGCCGGTTGTCGTCGATGATGCCGCGCAAAACCTCGAACACGCCCGGCGCCCGGTGGATTTCATCGAGGATCACCAGCTTGCCTTGCTGGGCGCGCAAGTAGCCATCGGCATCTTCAAGGCGGAGCCGGTCGGCCGGACGTTCGAGATCCAGATAAACCGTTGCGCCAGGCCAGCTCGCCGCGATCTGTCGTGCCAGCGTGGTCTTGCCCACCTGACGCGGCCCCAGCAGCACGACAGCGGGAACATCAGCCAGTTTCTGGCGCAAGGTAATTTCAGCTTGGCGAGCTATCATGGCTAATATTGTAACGTTTAAAGTTACAATTTCAATGATAATTCCATGGATTGTGCTTATCCCACACGAAAAGTCGGCGCCGTTGGGACGGCGTCAGGGACGAAGGGATTGCACCTCTTTCTGCCCTACCAAGAACAAACACCTATAATTGCATCATTCTGTACATAGAGAGAAACCCATGCGACAAGCCACATTCACCGAGGTGCGCAACCATGCCAAACAGTATTTCGACCTGGTCGAGGCGGGTGAAGCCGTGCGCGTACTGCGCAACGGCAAGCCCATCGCCGATATCGTACCGGTGATGGCCGACTTGCCTTCCTGGAAGCGCCGTCAGGCGCAACCATTGGTTCTCGACGGGGTTTCGGTCAGTCGCATGATTCTCGAAGATCGCGCCGCCGGTTTGTGAGGGCATGCCGATGCGTGTCTTTTTCGATTCATCGGCTTTCGTCAAGCGTTACGTCAGGGAGGCAGGAACGGAAGCCGTGCTGGAATGGTGCGACCAGGCAACGGAAATCGGCCTGTCCGGCATTGCCTTGCCGGAGATTATTTCGGCCTTTTGTCGGCTGCACCGGGAAAACACGATTAGCGCCACGCAATATCAGCAACTGAAATCGCTGCTGCTGGCCGACATCGAGGACGCCGCCATCTGCGACCTGAGCCCTGTCGTGTTACGGCAGGCGGTAGCCAGCCTGGAGACCAACATTCTGCGCGGCATGGATGCCATCCACATTGGCAGCGCAGTCGCCCTGCAAGCGGATGTTTTCGTCTCTGCCGACCAGCGCCAGCGCGAAGCAGCCGCCCGCGCCGGCTTGCGGGTCGAAGTGGTGTAAATCCCCGGCAGTTATCCGATCACGCAGCCTGCTGAACCCGTTTCACCAGCGCCGCCGCGAACTCTTTGGTGCCGGCCTTGCCGCCCAGATCGCCGGTACGTACGTTGTCGGTATTCAGGGTCGCGTCGATGGCCTGGCGCAGGCGATCGCCCAGATCGACACGGCCGACATGGTCGAGCATCATCGCCGCCGCGAGCAACAGGGCGATCGGGTTGGCGATGCCTTTGCCGGCGATGTCGGGGGCCGAACCATGCACGGCCTCGAAGATGGCGGCGTGTTCGCCGATGTTGGCGCCCGGCGCCATGCCGAGACCGCCGACCAGCCCGGCAATTTCATCCGACAGAATGTCACCGAACAGGTTGGTGGTGACCAGCATGTCGAATTGCCAGGGATTCATGACCAGTTTCATCGCGCAGGCATCGACGATGATTTCTTCGAAAATGAACTTGTCCTGGTACTCGGTGGCGTAGATTTCGCGTGCGGTCTCGAGGAAGATGCCGGTCAGCGCCTTCATGATGTTGGCCTTGTGCACGGCCGTGACTTTCTTGCGCCCCTTGCGGATGGCGTAATCAAAGGCGAAACGGCAGATGCGCCGGCAGCCCTGGCGGGTGTTGATGCCGGTGCTCATGCCCACGGCGTGCGGGTCGCCGTCGATCGGGATGAAATGCTCGTAGCCCATGTAGAGGCCTTCGTTGTTCTCGCGCACCAGCACCAGGTCGATATTGTCGTAGCGGCCGCCGGGAACGATGGTCTTGCCCGGACGCAGGTTGGCGTAGAGCTTGAATTCCTCGCGCAATTGCACATTGACCGAGCGATAGCCACCACCGATCGGCGTTTCCAGCGGCCCCTTGAGTGCCAGCCGGGTGCCACGAATACTTTCCAGACACGCCTTGGGCAGCGGTTCGCCACAGGCAGCAACGCCGGCGGCACCGGCCACCTGACGATCCCAGACAAACGGGGCACCCAGCGCATCGAGCACCGCCAACGTGGCTTCGGTGATTTCCGGGCCGATGCCGTCGCCCGGAATGAGGGTTGCGGGAATGGCTGCGCTAGGATCTGCCGTCATGTTCGAGTCTCCACACTGATTGATTGTTCCCGTGAGCCGGGGCTGTAAGCCGGCCGATTGCGTACCATTTTATCTGGCTAGGATCAGGGTTTTAAATGGATGCAAAAGTATTTTCACTTGCCGGGCAACGCGATTATTTCAGCGCACTCAGCAGCGACTGAACTTCCTCTGCCGATTCGGCGAGGATGCTGGTGAGCGTTTCCTCATCCAGCTCAATTTCGATCTGCGGCTGACCCTCCCGCTCACTTTCTTCCGGCGGCTTCCAGTACAGCGGCGAGTGAACCGGCGCCAGTTCCTCTGCCAGCAGCAAGGTATCGCCCAGCGATGATGGCGGAATCGCCAGGTAACCCTGCCACATTTGGCCGATGGCGTAGGCGACCGCTTCCGGCACTTCCAGCACCTTGAACAGCGCTGCGCCCACCAGCGCCTCGCCATTGCCCTGCCAATCAACCGGATCGCCTGCGAGCAACTCGGGAATTTCGCGGGCGCGCGAAATCAGATAAAAGCCGGCGACCTCATGCAGGATGCCGGCAAACATGGCGGTTTCCGGATCCTGATGGGTGACGCGCCGCGCAATGACATTACACAGCGCCGCGACATGCGCCGTGTGTTCCCAGAGTTTCTGGGCGATTTCCTTGTGGCCGGGATCACCCGGCTGGCCGGACATCTGCTTGACCAGCACTGACATGGTGAGCGAGCGCAAGGTACGGAATCCCAGCCGCGACACCGCCTGGCGCACATCGGTAATCTCGCGCCCGGAACGGTTATAAGCGACGGAGTTGGCCACCGCCACGACGCGCGCCGCCAGCAAAGGCTCAGCCTGGATCAGCTTGGCAGCCTGATCGATGGAACACTCCGGATCGTCGAGGGCACGCTTGATACGCAAGCCCACTTCCGCGCTGGTGGGAAAGACCAACTCGCCACGATCCGCCTCGTCGGCAATGCGACGGTAGATTTCGGTTCTGTCCATGTGGTTAGTGTAGCAGTCCGGCGCGCTTTCTTTTATCTCAAAATCTCAGAGTTGATCGACGGGGACGGCCAGCGCACTGGCGCCGCCGGCAACAATTTCGCGCGCCAGACCGCCAGCCTCGTTGAGTACATGCGCGGCGTAGAAGCGCGCGGTCTGAATCTTTGCCTGATAGAACGCCGCCCCGCCAGAGCCGACTTTTTCATGGGAGGCCAACGCAGCACGCGCCATCATCCAGCCGCCGGAGACAATGCCCAGCAGACGCAGGAAGGGCACTGCGCCCGCCGCGACTTCACGCACGTTTGCCGCATACTGCGTAACGATGTAGTCGCCCGCCTCTACGACGGCAGCGATGCCGGTCGCCAGCGCAGCTGCGATAGCCTGGCAATCGGCGTCATTCACGGCGGCCAGTTCGGCCTGCGTCACGCGCATCTGCCCGATGACTGTCTTGAGCGTCGCCCCGGCATCCCGTGCAATCTTGCGGCCGATCAGGTCATGCGCCTGGATGCCGGTCGTGCCTTCGTAGATCGTCGTGATGCGCGCATCGCGCATGAACTGCGCGGCGCCGGTTTCCTCGATGTAGCCCATGCCGCCATGCACCTGCACGCCGAGATAAGCGATCTGGTTGCCGGTCTCGGTGAGCCAACCCTTTACCACGGGCGTCATCAGATCGACGCAGGCCTGGTTCCGTTGCCGCTCGGCCGCGTCGGCGTGATGCAGCGCCGTGTCATGCGCGGCGGCCACGACATAGGCCAGCGCGCGCATCGCTTCGATTTGCGACTTCATCAGCATCAGCATGCGGCGGACGTCGGGATGATGGACGATGGCGACCGGTTCTGCGGAACCCTCGACGGCGTGGCCCTGCACGCGGTCCCGCGCATAGGCCAGCGCATGCTGGTAGCTCGCCTCGGCAACCGCCAGCCCTTCGAGTCCGACCCCGAAGCGTGCCGAGTTCATCATGATGAACATGGTCTTGAGACCTGCGTTCTCTTTGCCGACCAGATAACCCGTCGCGCCGCCGCTGTTGCCACCGCTGTTGCCACCGTTGTTGCCGAAACTCATCACACCGGTCGGGCTGGCATGGATACCCAGCTTGTGTTCGAGGGAAACGCAATACACGTCGTTACGCGCGCCCAGGGAACCATCGGCATTGACAAGCAACTTGGGCACGACGAACAGCGAGAGGCCTTTCACCCCGGGCGGCGCATCCGGCGTGCGCGCCAGCACGAGATGGATGATGTTCGCTGCCATGTCGTGCTCGCCGTAGGTGATGAAGATCTTCTGGCCGATTAGCTTGTAGCTGCCGTCGGCCTGCGGCACGGCGCGCGTGCGGATGGCAGAAAGATCGGAACCGGCTTGCGGCTCGGTGATGTTCATCGTGCCGGTCCACTCGCCGGCAACCATTTTCGGCAGGTACTGCTGTTTTTGCTCCGGCGTGCCGCACAGTTCCAGCACCTCGATGGCGCTGCGGGTCAGCATATGGCACAGGGAAAACGCATGGTTGGCGGCTTTCCACATTTCCTCCACCGCCGCCGCAACGAGGCGCGGCAGCCCCTGGCCGCCGAATTGCGGATTGCCGTCGAGGCCGCTCCAGCCATTCTCGATGAACTGCCGGTAGGCATCACGGAAGCCGGTTGGCATGCTGACCGAGTTGTCCTGCCAGACCGCGCCCTCCCGATCTCCAATGCGATTGAGCGGCGCCAGCACACTGCCCGCGAACCGGCCGGCCTCGGCGAGGATCGCATTCACGACATCCGGCACGGCCTCTTCACAACCCGGCAGGGCGGCAATCCGGTCAAGACCGGCCAACTCCGTCAGGACAAATTGCATGTCCCGCAGGGGGGCGAGGTAAGTCATGGCAAGGCGGGTGTCACTTTTTCTGCCAGAGGTAGCGCCGGTCGTCGAAACTGCCGACCCAGTGCGGGTAATACACCACCATCAAGGTAATCGCCGCGCCATTCAGCCAGGCTTCGGAAAAACCGAGCAGGATGTAGAAGGGCACGTACTCGGCCAACAGCAGTTCGCCGGCATAGGCGCCGGATAGCCAGAGCATTAGGGCAGTCAGCATGCCAGTGGCGACCACGGTGACCGCCGCGCCGAAAAAGGCGGTGACGAAGATATAGACAAAAATATGCGCCGGCAGGCGACGTTCGACAACGCGCTGGATGGCATGCGTCACGAATACCGGAAACACCGCCAGCGCCAGCGCATTCAAGGCAAACGGCTGCCAGCCCTGGATACCTTTGAGCGTGGCGTTGTAGGTAACGGCCGCCAGCACCACCGACAGGCCGAGCAGCGCCAACTGGCGACCGAACATCAGCGTGAAGGCTGTCGCACCGAGCATGTGCAGGTTCAAACCCGGCTTGGCGCCGGCCTTCATGCTCCAGACCAGCATCAGCACGACGATGGTGCCCATCCATACGTTCATCTGACGACTGTCCGCCAGCCGCCGCCAGGGCGCCCAGATTGCCGCCCAGAGCAGGAACAGGGCATACGGCAGAATCGCCCCGTAAGCCCAGGCATTGCTGAAAAGTCCGTCGGGAAAGTTCATCTCTAGAGTGCCGCAGTAAGTTCCGGAACGATCTTGAACAGGTCGCCGACCAGTCCGTAGTCGGCAACCTGGAAGATCGGCGCATCGTCATCCTTGTTGATGGCGACGATCACCTTGCTGTCGCGCATGCCGGCCAGGTGCTGGATGGCGCCGGAAATACCGATGGCGATATACAACTGCGGCGCGACAACCTGGCCGGTCTGGCCGACCTGGTAGTCATTCGGCACAAAACCGGCATCCACCGCCGCCCGCGAGGCGCCGAGCGCGGCATTCAGCTTGTCGGCAAGCGGTTCGAGCAGCGCATGGTAATGAGCGCCCGAGGCCAAACCACGCCCGCCGGAAACGATCACCTGCGCCGCACCGAGGCCGGGGCGCGCCGACTGCGTCAGTGCGCGACTGACCAGTTGGGTAAGGCCCAAATCGGGGCCGGCGGGGATATTTTCCACGTCGGCACAACCGCCCTGCCCTGCGGCATCGAATGCCGTGGTGCGCACGGTGATGACTTTCACTGCATCGGCCGACTTGACCGTCGCCAGCGCATTGCCGGCGTAGATCGGCCGCACAAAGATGTCGGGAGATTCGATAGCGCAGATTTCGGAAATTTGCGCGACGTCGAGCAAGGCGGCGATGCGCGGCAGCAGGTTCTTGCCGAAGCTCGTCGCCGGCGCAAGGATGTGTGAGTAGCCCTGCGCGTTGGCAAGGACCAGTGCGGCGAGGTTCTCGGCAGTCTGATCGGCGTAATGCGGCGCATCGGCAAACTTCACCTTGACCACACCGGCGAGCGTGGCAGCGGCCTGAGCGACCGGGGCGCAATGCGCACCCGCCACCAGCACATGAACATCCGCACCGATCTGCGCTGCAGCGGTAAGCGTATGCAGGGTGGCCGCCTTGAGGACGGCGTTGTCGTGTTCGGCAATGACAAGGATGGCCATTCAGATCACCTTCGCTTCATTCCTGAGTTTCGCCACCAGTTCGGCGACATCGGCCACCTTGACGCCAGCCTGGCGCTTGGGCGGCTCAACCACTTTGAGCGTCGCCAGGCGCGGGGTTATGTCAACGCCGAGATCGGTGGGCTTGAGCACGTCGAGCGGCTTCTTCTTCGCCTTCATGATGTTCGGCAACGTGGCATAGCGCGGTTCGTTGAGGCGCAGGTCGGACGTCACCACCGCCGGCAGCTTCATCGAGAGGGTTTCGAGACCGCCGTCGATCTCGCGCGTCACCCGGGCGCGACCATCAGCAATCTCAATTTTGGAAGCAAACGTCGCCTGCGGCCAGCCCAGCAGCGCGGCGAGCATCTGGCCGGTCTGGTTGGCATCGTCGTCGATGGCCTGCTTGCCGAGAATCACCAGCCCCGGTTGCTCCCTGTCACAGACGACCTTGAGCAACTTGGCCACCGCCAGCGACTGCAAACCTTCCGCCTGAGCGGCATCCATCTCGACCAGAATCGCCCGATCCGCGCCCAGCGCCATGGCGGTGCGCAACTGTTCCTGACATTGGCTGGCGCCGCAGGAAACCGCAACCACCTCAGAGGCAATGCCGGCCTCCTTGAGCCGCACCGCCTCTTCCACCGCAATCTCATCAAACGGATTCAGCGCCATCTTGACGTTAGCCAGCTCGACGCCGCTCTGATCGGCCTTCACCCGCACCTTGACGTTGTAATCGATGACCCGCTTGACCGGCACCAGCACCTTCATCAAACCGCTCCTCATTGTCGGGTCGCTATTTTACGTCGGCCAATCCAGCCCAGCGCTGGTTACCTTGACATACGAAGTTTCTTCAATACACTGTACGTATGATTAAGTTCGAGTGGGATTCATCCAAGGCTACTGCCAACGCCAAAAAACACGGGGTTTCCTTCGAGGAAGCACAGACTGTTTTCTATGATGAGTTTGCCATTCAGTTCTTCGATGAAGAACACTCGGGGGGTGAGGAGCGTTTTTTGTTGTTGGGCATGAGCACGGAAGCAAAAATGCTTCTGGTTTGCCACTGTGAACGGGATGCAGGCAACATCATCCGCATCATTTCCGCCCGCAAAGCCACCAAGCGTGAAAGTACTTTTTACGGAAGTGAAATGCCATGAAAGCCGAATACGACCTTTCCAAGATGAAGTCGCGCAGAAATCCCTATGCATCGAAGCTCAAGAAGCCTGTGACGATGCGTCTCTCCGAAGATGTTGTTGCCTATTTCAAGGACATGGCCGCTAATGCGGGGGTTCCCTACCAGAGCCTTATCAATCTTTACCTCCGCGACTGCGTTACGCAGCATCGGCAGGTACAGATTGCCTGGCCGGCCAAGTCCTGACTTACCGCTCCAGAGGGACGCTGAACGATGAAGCCGCGCAGCGCCGGTTACCTCCCCGTTACGTTTCCTCAACCTCGCTTAAAGGATCAAGTATGCGCAAAGGACTGCTAATTGCACTGTTCGCTACTGCACCGGCACTCGCTCAATCAGGCCTCACGGTTGATTGGGAATGGAAGGTAAGCCACAAGTGCAGTTCCACCTCACCTGCGCTGGTCGTGTCTGGAATCCCAAGCGAAGCAAAATCACTCCAAGTGACCATGGTCGATCTCGACTTCAGGTCATTCGATCACGGGGGCGGGAGTGCGGCCCATAGTGGCGAACCTTCCGTCACCATTCCCGAGGGGGCGTTGAAAAATTACCGGGGTCCGTGTCCTCCGAACTTTTCAAACTTCGGCCACGACTACGAGTTCACCGTCAAGGCTATTGCGGCAGATGGGCAAACCGAACTTGCACGCGCGAGCAAGACAAAAACGTTCTCTGCAAAAACTGCCAAATAACTGGTAGCCACCGCAGGGCAAGCAAGCGACAAACCACAGTTTTCGCCGTCCCGCCAGCGCCGACTTTTATTTCTCCTTGCACGCAAGGGCAAGCTGCGGCCGCTCGCGCGACACATCGCCCAGCCATTGCGCCAATTCATCCGCCAGCGCTTGTGCTACCGAATGCGTTGCCGCGACGCCGCCCCGCGCATCGGCAGTCGGTGCGGGTTTCTCGATCTTGAAGGCATGTTTGGCCAATGGCGTATCGCCCTGCGGCGGCAATAACGCCGCACGGATTTCGAGCACGGCCTTGCTGCTCTGCGGCGTGTCAAAACGCTGTTCGAGCTCATCCAGGGAAAACTGCAACCGGCAGCCGGGGCCACTGAAATCGGGCTGACCGAAGAGGATGCGCCGCTGCAAGGCGTGCTCGAGCAATTCCGCCGGCGGCGCCGCCCAGCGGCTTTGGGTATAGGCACGCCGCCGCAGATCGTCGGCATACGCCAGACGATAGAGTTGCGCCGGCGAGTCCAGCCAGGTACTCGCCTTCACATCGACAGTGGCAATGGGGAAACCAGGAGAAGTCCAAGTCCCGGAAAAACTGCCCAGATCGTAGCTGGCAATTTCCGCCTCGCGCGGCGGGTTGCCGACGCAGGCCGCCAGCATCAACAGACTCAGGATCAAGATAATTTTTCGCATGTGCTTACTCCATCCGGGTGGGCGCAACGAAGCCGCTTTCCCCGGGGCCAGGCTTGGCCGGGGTAGCGCCGAACAGGACGGCTTGCGGGGTATCGTTAAGGGTATCGAGCAGACGGTCGAGACGCCGCGTGGCGGCCGCAACCTCGCTCATCAGCGCATCCACCCGCGGCAGGGTCTCGGCATTGAGATGATCGCTGACGCCGCCGGCACTGCTCGCCAGCCGGTCGAAGCGCTGGGCCAGCTTGTTCATGCTCACCACCAGAACGCGCGCTTCGGCGGTCAGCGGAGCGGCCTCGCCGGCGGTTTTTTCGAGGTGCGCCAGCAAGGCCTGGAGCCGATTGAGATTGGCGTCGGACAAGGCGGAACGCAGGGCAGCCATCAACTTGGGTACGTCCTTGAGACCTTCGGAGGCTGTCGCCAGATTATCGAGGGTACGCGCGATATTCTGCGTATTGCGCTCGTCCAGCAGGCGGTTGAGGCGCGCACTGAGTTCGGCGACCTGGCTGGCAATGTCGCCGGCCTTTTCGCCCAGGGTGTCGAACAGACCCGGCTGGATTTTCAGGCGCGGTGGAGCGCCATCGGTGTCTAGCGGTTTCACCGGCTCTCCGGGCTTCCCCTCCTCTTCCAGCATCACATAGGCGAGGCCGGTAATGCCCTGATAGTTGAGCTTGGCGGTCGTCTTGTCGGTGAGCCGGTATTGCCGCCCCAGGGTAATCTCGACAAGCAGCAGGCCGGGGTCCGTTTCGTCCGGCGCGATGCCGATCACCTTGCCGGCGCGGATGCCGCGATAGCGCACCTGGGCTTCGAGATTAAGGCCGGTGACGCTGCCGCGTGTTTCGAGGATGTAGGTGTTGGTCAGTTCGCGCGAACCACCCAGCCACCACAACGCCAACGCGGTCGCGAGAAAAAATATGAGAGTGAACAAACCCGCTATCAGGGCGTGGGAACGATTTTCCATGATTAAAAATTACAAGAAAACGAAGGGCCGCCCCGAGTTTTCTCGCCCCTTGAGGGGAGAACCGAGCGCAGCAAGGTTTTCGGGGTGGGCTTAATGTGCATGGGCAAGGGCGCGCTGACTGCGCTCGGAATGGAAGAAGTTGCGGATGAAGGGATGCTCGAGACGCATGATCTCATCGATCGTACCGTAGGCGAGGATGTGTTGCTCGGCCAGCACGGCGACGCGTGTGGCCAGCGCGGCGAGAGTATCGAGGTCATGCGTGACGAGCACGACGGTCAGGCCGAGTTCCTCGCCGAGCATACGCGTCAGGCGTACGAAACTGTCGGAACGGTCCGGATCAAGGCCGGCGGTGGGTTCGTCGAGCAACAGCAACTCGGGCTCAAGCGCCAGCGCACGCGCCAGCGCGACCCGCTTGACCATGCCGCCGGATAGCTCTGCCGGCATCAGCAAGGCGTGACGCGGCAGAAGCTCAACCATCTCGAGCTTGAGCATGACCAGATCGCGAATCGTCTCGTCATCGAAACACTTGAGTTCGCGTAGCGGAAAGGCGATGTTGTCGAAAACGTTGAACGCGGAAAACAGCGCCCCGTGCTGGAACAGCACGCCGAAACGCCGCCGCAAGGCCCGTTCGCGTTGAACGCCGCCGCCGAACAGGGGCTCGCCGAACATGCGGATTTCACCTTGCGTGGGGAGCAGCAGGCCGATCATCTGGCGCAACAGGGTCGTCTTGCCACTGCCGGAACCGCCGACCAGCGCGACCATTTCTCCAGCCGTAATGTCGAGATTGAGGTTGCGGTGAATCCAGGTTTCGCCAAAGCGCGTCGCCAGGTCGCGGATGTGGATGACCGGTGCGCTCATATCCGCACTCACTTGGGCAAGCCAATGCTGCGCGTGGCAATGGCGAACACGGAATCGAGCAGGATCACCACGGTAATCGCCGAAACCACCGAGGCAGTTGTGTTGGCCGACAGGCTCTCGGTATTGGGCTGCACGCGCAGCCCGAAATGGCAGGCGACGAGGGCGATGGCGACGCCGAACACCACACCCTTGACCAGGCCGATCCACAGGTTGGCCACCGGCACGGCCTTGGGCAGCGCCTCGAAGAAATAGCCGTAACTGATGTCGAGCTGCAATTGCGCCGAGACCATGCCGCCGACCAGCGCGATCGCCGTGGTCCATAACACCAGCAGCGGCATCGCCACGCCCAGCGCCACGACCTTGGGAAATACCAGCCGCAGGCTGCGGGCGATGCCCATGGTAGACAATGCGTCGATTTCCTCGGTGACGCGCATCACGCCCAGCTGCGCCGTCATCGCCGATCCGGAGCGCCCCGCGACGAGGATGGCCACCAGCACCGGCCCGAGTTCGCGGATGATGCCGAGGCCGAGGATATTCACGATGAAAATGTCGGCGCCGAACTGCCGCAGTTGCAACGAAGACAGATACGAAAGGACGACGCCGATCAGGAAACCGACCAGGGCGGTCACCGGCATGGCCAGCACGCCGCTTTTGTAGATGTTGGCGGAGATCTCGCGTTTCGGCAGGTCGGCCGGATGGCGCAGCAGATGCAGAATATCGAGCACCAGTTGTCCCAGCAGGGCGATGAAGGCTTTGACATGGCGCACGATGCCCAGCGTAACCGAACCCAGAGCAATCAGACTCTCGAAGGGAGAACGCGGCACGGCCACCGCCGGCGGCTCGCGATCGGTAGCGGCGATGCGTTCGAAAATGCGCAGGTGCTCGGGGCGGATCAGCAGCACGTCAGGATAAGCACGCCCCCAGACGCGCCACAACATGAGTGCGCCGGACGAATCCAGCGCCTCGATGTCCATGCAGTTCCAGGTTACCGCGCTGTCGCCCGCCTGCAAGCGGGTCTGCCAATCGGCTCCGGCTTTCCCCAAGTCCCCCAGGGAGCGCAAGGTCCAGCGTCCGCGCAGAGTCAGTTCGACCCCGCCGGCAGCATCGCGCGTTTCTGCGAATTCGGCCCCTGACATGGGCCTCAACAATCCGCCGGATCAGCCACGTCAGCCACTTTTTTTCTCACCTTGAGAACGACGCCGGCTACGCAACTTGAATTCAATGCCGACATTCATCCATTGCTGGGTTTCCTCGGCAAGGACGGCCGCCGTCAGGGGGGCATTGTCGAGCCAGTCGCGATCGATCTGGACCTGGAAACCATTTGCCGTCGCGCTGACGAGGATTTCCGGCATCGGCGCATCGTCGCGCGCCCGATGCAAGAGCACCGCGAGGCGCAGGCAGAAGATCAGCAGCCATTCGGGCGCCACGCGGGTCAGCGGCTGCACGCGTTCGAGTTTGCCGCGATGGGCGAGCACCAGCCGTGCCAGCAAGGCCTGGTCGCGCCGCGAAAAGCCCGGCATGTCGGCATTCGTCAGGATGTACGCGCTGTGTTTGTGAAAACTCGAATGGGCGATCGAAATGCCGACTTCATGGAGACGGGCGGCCCAGGCGAGAAACTGCGCGGCGACGGATTCCTCGATGGGATCGTCCGGCCGCAGTTGCTGGAAAAACTCCAGCGCCAGGACACTGACGCGCACCGCCTGCCGCCGGTCAACCTCATAGCGCTGCATGAAGCGGCTCACCGTCGCCTCGCGCAGATCTTCATGGTGGTAACGCCCGATCAGGTCATACAGAACCCCCAAGCGCAGCGCGCCTTCGGAAAAGGTCATGCGCTCGAGACCGAATTCCTTGAAGACGGCCGACATGATCGCCACACCGCCTGCGATCACCGGCACGCGATCGGGGCGCATGCCCTGCAGCCCGGCATTGGCCGGATCGCCCGCCTGGATCAGGCGGAGTCGCAGCCGGTCCAGGCCTTCGCGCGTAATGCTGCCGTCGGCAAATCGATTCAGCTCGAGGATGTCGCGGATCGCCTTGGCCGTACCGGAAGAGCCGACCGCCTCCTGCCAGCCGGTCTCGTGGTACGCCTGTGTAATAGTTTGCAACTCGCGCCGCGCCGCCAGTTCGGCCTCCTTCATGCTGCGCTTGTTGACAAGACCATCGGGGAAGAAACGCAGGCTGAAACTGACGCACCCCATGTAAAGCGATTCGAGCCGGATCGGTTCGATGTTCTGGCCGATGATGAATTCCGTGGAGCCGCCACCGATATCCACTACCAGATGACGGATGCGCGGATTCGGCAGGGTATGCGCCACGCCCAGGTAGATCAGGCGCGCTTCCTCGCGTCCGGCGATGATTTCGATGGGGAACCCGAGCGCCGCTTCGGCCAGCACCAGAAACTGGGGGCCGTTCTTGGCGACGCGCAGGGTATTCGTCGCCACCGCGCGCACGGCATCCGGCGCGAAATCGCGCAGGCGCTCGCCAAAACGCGACAGCGCCTCCAGCGCCCGCTGCTGGGATGCGGCATCGAGGGTCTTGTCGGGCGTCAGGCCGGCGGCCAGCCGTACGGTCTCCTTTAACCCGTCCAGAGGATAGATCTGGTTGCCAACGATACGCCCGACTTGCAGGCGGAAACTGTTGGAACCCATATCGACAGCGGCGACGTGTTCGTGAACCACGATAAGGTGCATTCAGAATTGGCGGTGGCTGATTCTAGCGCAGGGGCAAAAAGTCGGCGCTGGCAAGACGGCAGCGCACGAGCGTGTCATACTTATTTAACGCAGATGCAATATCTTCAACACTTTTGGCACGCCGCAGCCCACGATCATGACCATCCTTTCCGCCCCGCACGATTTCCCCGCCGACCACTTCCTCAACCGCGAGTTTTCGCTGCTGGCCTTCAACCGCCGTGTGCTGGCCCAGGCCGCCGATGATCGCGTACCCCTGCTGGAACGCCTGCGCTTCCTCTGCATCGTCTCGTCCAACCTCGACGAATTCTTCGAGATTCGCGTTGCCGGCATCAAGGAACAGATCAAGCTGCGCAGCCACGCCACCGGCGCGGACCGGCTCGGCGCCCAGGAAGTCTTCCGGCGTGTCATCCGGGAAGCGCACGACCTGATTGAAGACCAGTACGAATTGCTCAACGATGTCATCCTGCCTGCATTACGGAAGGAGGGCGTGGTTTTCTACAAGCGCTCCGAATGGACCGAAGCGCAGGAAGAATGGATTCACAACTACTTCCGCCGCGAAGTCATCCCCATGCTGACGCCGATCGGACTCGATCCGGCCCACCCCTTCCCGCGCGTGCTCAACAAGAGTTTGAACTTCGCCGTCGAACTCGAAGGCAAGGACGCCTTCGGCCGCAACTCCGGCGCGGCCATCGTGCAGGCGCCGCGCGCGCTGCCGCGCGTGATCAAGCTGCCACGCGAACTCACGAATGTCGAGCACGGCTTTGTCTTCCTTTCATCGATCCTGCACCGCCACGTCGGCGACCTGTTTTCCGGCATGACGGTGCTGGGCTGCTACCAGTTCCGCGTCACCCGCAACTCCGACCTGTTCGTCGATGACGAGGAAGTGAAGAACCTGCGCACCGCCCTGCAGGGCGAACTGCCGCAACGCCATTTCGGCGACGGCGTACGCCTTGAGGTCGCCGACAATTGCTCGGAAATCATGACCGACTTCCTGTTGCAGCAGTTCGGCCTCGGCCGCGACGATCTCTATCAGGTGCCGGGCATCGTCAATCTGGTGCGCCTGATGTCGGTCCCCGACCAGGTTGATCGCCCCGATCTCAAGTTCCCCAGTTTCCAGCCCGGCCTGCCCAAGCAACTCAGCGGCCGCTACGACATGTTCGACAGCATCAA
>JFJP01002060.1_pt1 | contig 15601 bp, 13 predicted proteins | sample 431651 | NCBI WGS metagenome assembly JFJP01 (sample SAMN02602958, study PRJNA72255) | Microbial mat metagenome, whole genome shotgun sequencing project. | biome: fresh water; feature: sink hole; material: water; isolation source: purple microbial (photo- and chemosynthetic) mats found in... | reverse complement strand
TTTCCTTTTTTCAGGATGCGCTGCATATTGCCGTTTCGACGCTGCATTACGTTGATTTTCTACTGACCTGGAATTGCCGTCACATTGCCAATCCAGTGATTCAGGAAAAGATTGCCGAGTATCTTGAGCAACTCGGATTGTTCCTGCCGATCATTTGTACCCCCGAGGAACTTCTTGGAGGAAAAAACGATGACTGATGAAATCATGAGGGAAGTCCATGCCATCAAGGATGCGATTGGTGCCAAGTATGGCAACGATCTAGACGCACTTTTCAAAGAGATACAACTTGGCGAGGCCCGGCTAAAGGCGGCCGGCGTTCAGGTTTTGCCCCCCCCAGTTAATCCAGCAAATCTGCCTAACACTGCATTGCAGCGGACTCGCTTCGCTCACCGCTGAATTTGGACGCTGGACTCTTGATGCCACAAGGCACACGGGGGTAATATTCGCGGCATGAAACCTGTGAGCTGGAGCACCGAGAAAAATATCCGCCTCAAAGCTGAGCGCGGCGTATCTTTTGAAGAGGTAGTGTCGGCCATGTCAAATGGTGGCCTTCTTGTCGTGCTAGACCATCCAAACACAGTTCAATATCCGAACCAACGCATGTTTGTGGTTCGCATTCGTGGCTATGCCTACTTGGTGCCGTTTGTGGAGACAAAGCAAGAGGTCTTCCTGAAAACGATCATCCCGAGCCGGAAAGCCACTCGCATGTATCTTGATGAGGATCGTTGAAATGGACAAAGAAGATAAACTCGAAGAAGAAATTTTGGCCTCTTTTGAGAGAGGCGAATGGCAGCCCGTTCCAAAAAACAAAAGTGAAATCGCACGCTTTGCGGCAATGGCTTCTGTATCGCTGGCTAAAGACAAGCGGGTCAACATTCGTATCTCTTCCCGAGATCTTGACGACATTCAGGCAAAGGCAGCAGAAGAGGCAATTCCTTATCAGACGTTAATGGCTAGCGTCCTTCACAAATATGTCACAGGACGTCTTGTAGAACCACAGACCAGCCCAACCCGGCAGTCCACACGGGCGCTGCGCGATAAAGCCGCGCAGCGCCGGTGAATTCAAATGCTATGCAGTACGCTTCCATCGCTTATCGATATTAAGGGGTATCAGAGAGTAAATGGGGACAGACCACGTTTTCACATTCACTCGGTCCTACCCTACTCGTCAGCACATGGTGGCGGCCGCGCCACGGGGACACAACTCGTTGTGGCAAACTATTGCCGTGCTTTGGGGCTGAATATGACGGAAGACCAACACCAGTATGTCGTATTGCTTGCATCCGAAACGCCAACGTCCGGGCGTGCGGTCAAGCAGGAATAAACGACCTTGTTTACCGACTGCCACCGCGATCCGGTTCATCAATGAACACCGCCGACTCGCTCGATAACGGCGCCGCGGCCAAACTGGCGGCGGCGCGCACCAAGCTCATCCTCGACAAGCCCTTCCTCGGCGCGCTGGTGTTGCGCTTGCCCTTGGTCGAGGCGGGGAACTGGTGCCGCACCACCGCCACCGACGCGCGCAAGCTCTATTACAACCCGCAATGGATCAAGGATCTGACGACGGCCGAGGTGCAGTTTGCCCTGGCCCACGAGGCGCTGCATTGCGCGCTCGGCCACTTTGCGCGGCGCGGCCATCGCATCCAGCGCTTGTGGGATCTGGCCTGCGACTTTGCCATCAATCCCCTGCTGATGGACGAGGGACTGAAACCGCCGCTGGGCAGCCAGGTGCTCGACCTCTATCGCGGCATGGCGGCGGAAGAAATCTATCCCTGTCTCGACGACAGCCTCGACAATGAAACCCTGGACGACCACGTCTGGGATGGCGACGAGGGCGGGCAGGGTCGTGGCGAGGGTGAGCAGGACGAGGCGCAGGGCAAGGGCGGCGGCGATGCCCAGGAAATCGATCCGGTAGCGGGTGGCGCCACACCGCAAAAAGTCGGCGGTAGCGGTACGGCAGCAGACGGCCCGGCCGGTCCGCCGCCCCCCCTGTCGGGCCGCGAAAAGGAAAAATTACAGCAGCAATGGCAGCGCCATCTTGCGGCGGCGGCCCAGCGCGCGCGCGAAGCCGGCAAACTTTCCGGCATTTTTGCGCGGCTGACCGACGAGGCACTGGCGCCGCAAGTATCGTGGCGGGCGGCGCTGGCGCACTATCTGTCACAGGCCGCGCGCGACGATTACACCTGGTTGCGGCCGTCACGTCGCAACGGCGAAACCACGGGCAGCGCGGGAGAGGTGATCTGGCCGAGCCTGCACAGCCATGCCGGCAATGTTTTCGTGGCGCTCGACACGTCTGGCTCTATCGCCGATGCCGATCTCGCCCAGTTCGTCGGCGAACTTAACGCCATCAAGGGCACGCTGCCGGTGCGCATCACCCTGTTTGCCTGCGATGCCGAACTGGCGCCGGATGCGCCCTGGGTCAGCGAGCCCTGGGAGGAATTTCGCCTGCCGCGCCAGTTTGCAGGCGGTGGCGGCACGGCGTTTGCGCCGGTATTCGACTGGATCGCGCGCAATGGCGACCAGCCCGATGCGCTGGTCTATTTCACCGATGCTGAAGCTGGATTCCCGCCGGTGGCGCCAAACTATCCGGTACTGTGGCTGGTCAAGGGCAAGGCGCCGGTGCCATGGGGACGGCGCATCCAGCTCAACTGACCCCCTGCCACGCCATGACGGGGGGAGTGGGTGCCGCTTAGAGCCTAGTGCCGCGCGCGTGGTCGCTGCGGCGCAACGGGGGTGCGGCCTTCGATATGGCGGAAGGTGATGCGTCCCTTGCTTAAATCGTAGGGCGACAGTTCGAGAGAAACCTTGTCACCGGCGAGAATCCGGATATGGTGCTTGCGCATCTTGCCGGCGCTGTATGCCACCAGCGTGTGGCCGTTTTCGAGGGTGACGCGAAAGCGCGAGTCCGGCAGGACTTCGTCAACCACGCCGTTCATTTCTAGTAATTCTTCCTTGGCCATAAGCATGCCTCCTGGGGAAAGTCGGAAAGAAAAAGCCCGGCGATGCCGGGCTTTTTCGGAAGGGAGCTAAGCGAACCAAACAAGCATTGGCTGGACTATTCCCTTGCCGAGCCGCTGGCTCAGTCGGCCGGGCGGATGTTGGACGCCTGCTGACCCTTGGGGCCAGTGGTGACGTCGAAGCTGACGCGCTGACCTTCGGTCAGGGTCTTGAAGCCCTGGCTTTGAATCGCGGAGAAATGGGCGAAGAGATCATCACCACCCGCTTCCGGAGTGATAAAGCCAAAACCCTTGGAATCGTTGAACCACTTCACTGTACCTGTTGCCATGTCTTGAGTCTCCTGTAACTATTAAAAGGGGCTTGCCCCTGGATGGGGCGAAGGTCAAGACAGCGGGGTGGTAAGGGAAATACCGCTTAGCGCGGGTACTGAACCAAACAACTACGGCAGTGCTTGAAAATCGCTGGCGCGCACTATGCACTGAATTTGGCATAAAAGCAATCCCGAGCCTTATGCTGCCGTCGGAATATGACCAACCGGCCAACTTCCACGATAAGACTGAACGCTCAGGGGCGAGGCATGGATAGCCACTTCAACAAAGTCTCGAACAGTTTGTCGGGATCGACCGGCTTGCCGATATGGTCGTTCATGCCGGCCTCGATACAGACCTGGCGGTCTTCATCGAAGGCATTCGCGGTCATCGCCAGGATCGGGGTCTCGGCGTAACCCGGCAGCGCACGAATGGCGCGCGTCGCATCGACGCCGTTCAGGTTCGGCATCTGCATGTCCATCAGGATCAGGGCGTAGCGGTTTTGTCGGGCCAGGGCGACGGCTTCCACGCCATCCTCGGCGAGGTCAACCGTCAGCCCGGCGTCTTCCAGCAGGCCGCACGAGACTTCCTGATTAATCGGTTCGTCTTCAGCCAGCAGGACGCGTGCTCTTGAATGTTGGCTTCTCAAGCGTTCCTCGGCCGAGTGGATGTCTGGCGCCAATGCCGGCTCGGCGGTATCGACAGCCTTGCCCAGTCTGGCGGTGAACCAGAACGTACTACCCTGGCCCGGCGTACTCTCGACGCCCGCCTCACCCCCCATCAGATGGGCCAGTCGCCGGCTGATGGCCAGCCCTAGTCCCGTGCCGCCGTACTTGCGGGTCATCGAACTATCCGCCTGCTCGAAGGCGGTGAACAGGCGTTGCTGATCTTCGACCGAGATGCCGACGCCGGTATCCTGCACCTCGAATCGCAGCAAGGCGTCGGTCGTGCTTTCCTCGGCCAGTCGGGCGCGGATGGTGATGGAGCCTTGTTCGGTGAACTTGACCGCGTTGCCGGCGAAGTTGAGCAGGATCTGACCGAGCCGCAGGGGATCGCCCCGGAGCGACTGGCGGGCAACTTCCGGCGCCAGGTCGACCCGCAGTTTCACGCCTTTTTCGGTCGTCTTGTGCCCGATCAGACTCACCACGTTTTCCAGAACCTGGCCGAGCTTGAAATTGGTCTGTTCGAGCTGGAGGCGCTCGGCTTCGATCTTGGAAATATCGAGGATGTCGTTGATGACGGAGAGCAGGTGCCTGGACGCATGATCGACCTTGCCGAGCTGGTCGATCAATTTTGGGTTGTCGGTCTGGCGTAGCGCGAGATTGGTCATGCCCATGATGGCGTTCATCGGCGTGCGCAATTCGTGGCTCATGTTGGCGAGGAATGTGCTTTTCGCCCGGCTGGCGGCGGCGGCGGTGTCGCGTGCCAGGACCAGTGCCGCGTTGGCGGCTTCGAGTTCGGCGGTACGGTGCTGCACACGGGACTCCAGATCGGCATTGAGCGCCCGGACTTTCTGCTCGGCGTCCCTGAGTTGCTCGCGCTCGCCGATCAATTGCTGTTCGGTGGAAAACAGCTTGACCGAGGCTTCGTTGAGGGAGGCGCCCAGCTCCGCTATTTCAAGAATATCTTCCGATATCGGAATGCGATCCCCCTTGCGCTCGTTGAGTTGCTTGGAGAAGACTGTAAGCCTGCCGATCGATCGCAGAATGGGGTTGAGCAGAAGGAAAATCAGCAAAGCGCTGCCGGCTACCCAGGCGGCCGTCATGAGCCAGGCGTCTTTCCAGATTTTCGCCTGCCCAGCGCGGATGCTGGCCAGGCTGTACTCGGCCTTGAGCCAGCCCATCGGTTTTCCCGCCTCGATAGGCTGCCAGATCACCAGACGGTCGTTTTCCATGGCTGTTGTCACCGCAACAGTCGTTGGCGGCGAGACGTGGTCAATACCCGTTAGCCTCAGTGGCGGCCCGTCCGGGTTGCGCTGGATATCCCAGATGAGCTTGCCATCCGGCTCGCAAACCACCAGACGCTGAATGTCGGGCAAGGCTACCGTGCTGGCCAGAAACTCTCCCAGTTCCGCGTAATCCTCGATCAACAACTGGTGGGCGCTAGTATCGGCAACGTTCCTGACCATGACTGAGGCATTGCGGTGCATGGTTTCCAGCAGACTGGCGGCCTGGCTTCCTGCCGTCACCCAGCCGAAGCTGGCGCCGGTCGCCAGCAGAATGCATGAGACGACCAGAACGATGCGGGTATTCAGCCGGCGCGGCAACAACGCCACGTCACTGGCCCCAGTTCGTCATGCCCTTGATGTCGATTTTTTCCAGTGCGCGGTAATCCCTGTCGTAGTCTGCCTCGACCAGGTCGTCGAGCCGCATGGGTCTGAGCAATGCCTCGCCCTCGGTGGTCGCTGCCAGCTTCAGCATGCTCTTCTTCACCGCCGCGCTGACCTGCGCAGGAACGCGCGGGTGCGCGCTGATGGGGTGGGGCGCGAATTTCGGCGTGCTCGCCACCTCGCGCAATTGCGCCCGTGATTCCGCGGGCTCCCGTTCCAGTTCGCTCGCAAACACGGCCCCGGCATCCACCTTGCCCATCAGCACGTTAAGGATCACGTTCTTTGTCGAGCCCGCGTAATTCTGTGCGAACGTCAGATTTCTCCCATAACTCTTCAGCTCATGCTGCATATAGACACTGCAGATGTTCTTGTTGCCGACGAACGAAATCTGCTTATTGTCCAGGTCGTCGATGCTGCGGATGGGCGAATCCTGCCGCACATAGAGCTTGATGTCGGCCAGCTTGCTGTCGCGCACCAGCGGTATGAAGCGGGCGCCCCGGCGGGCCACCACCGTCTGGATGGGCGAGGCATAAATGAAATCGGGGGTGCCGCTCCAGATATCGCGTTCGAATTCGGCCATCTGGTCGAAGAACTTGAGGCGAAACGCGATCCCGGTGTCCTTGCTCAGGCGTTCGATCACCGGCGTCCACATTTTGCTCATCACAGCGGGTGGCGCGCCCGGTATGACCGCGAAGGTGTAGATGATGGCTTCAGCCGCGGTGGCGGTCTGAAAACTCGCGCCGACCAACATGAAAAGCGCAACCCAGATTCGAAGAACGTACTGCGTGAGCCTTGACATGATCCAGCCCTTTCATTCGACGGAATACGCCTGCACTCGTCGCGGCCGACGGGAGCACGCAGAGAAATACGCGCCCAATGTTATACCTTTCCAGCTTTGCCGCGCCGCTTTTGGCCGATCCGGTCGAACCGCTACGCCTTTCCCTCGGTAATTTCGCTCGCCACCTCACTGGCCACGGTCGGCCCGCCTTCCATCCATGCTTCCGGCGCCCGGCGCAAATCCAGCGTCAGGGGGTAATCGGGATTGCGACCTTCGCGGCGCACATGCAGCGGGCCGGGAGTGTGGCCGTGATTCCAGAAGCGGGCGACGCGGCGGGATTCTGCTTCGTTGGCATTGACCGGGAAGGTGTCGTAGCTGCGACCGCCGGGATGGGCGACGTGATAGGTGCAGCCGCCGATCGAGCGGCCGCTCCAGCTATCGACCAGGTCGAACACCAGCGGCGCCTGCACACCGATGGTCGGGTGCAGGCCGGAGGGCGGACACCAGGCGCGGTAGCGCACGCCGGCGACATATTCGCCACGCGTGCCGGTGGGCGTCAGCGGCAGCGGTCGGCCGTTGCAGGTAACGACATGGCGGGTGTCGTTCATGTGACGCACCTTGACTTGCAGGCGTTCGACCGATGAATCGACGTAGCGAGCCGTACCGCTAGCGCCGACTTCTTCGCCCAGCACATGCCAGGGTTCGATGGCTTGGCGCAGTTCGATTTCGATGCCGTGATAGACGACGGTGCCGAAGCGCGGAAAGCGGAATTCGAGGAAGGGCGCGAACCACTCGAACTCGAAAGCGTAGCCGGCGCGTTGCAGGTCGAGCACGACATCACGCATGTCCTGCGCCACATAGTGCGGCAGCATGAAGCGATCGTGCAGTTCGGTGCCCCAGCGCATCAGGCCGCCGCCGCCGTTGCCCACATACGGCGTCTGCCAGAAGCGCGCCACCAGCGCGCGCAGTAGCAGCATTTGCAGCAGCGACATCTGCGCGTGCGGCGGCATCTCGAAGCCGCGGAATTCGACCAGGCCAAGCCGTCCCGTGGCGCTGTCGGGCGAATACAGCTTGTCGATGCAGAATTCGGCGCGGTGGGTGTTGCCCGATAGATCGACCAGCAGGTTGCGCAGCAGGCGGTCGACCAGCCAGGGTTGCAGCGATTCCTTGCCGGCGCCGGCCTTGAGCCTTTCAGCCATTTGCTGGAAAGCGATTTCAAGTTCGTAGAGGCTTTCATGGCGCGCCTCATCGACGCGCGGCGCCTGGCTGGTGGGGCCGATGAAGAGGCCGGAGAACAGGTAGGACAACGCCGGGTGGTTCTGCCAATAGCCGATCAGGCTCATCAGCAGGTCGGGCCGCCGCAGGCAGGGCGAATCGGCCGGCGTGGCCGCGCCGAGCGTGACGTGGTTGCCACCGCCGGTGCCGGTGTGGCGGCCGTCGATCATGAATTTTTCGGTGCCGAGGCGAGTCAGGCGCGTCTCGGCGTAAAGCGTTTGCGTGTTCTCCACCAGTTGCGCCCAACTGCCGACGGGATGGATGTTGACTTCAATGACGCCGGGGTCGGGCGTGATGCGGAATTCCTTCAGGCGCGGGTCGGCTGGCGGTGTGTAGCCTTCCAGTCGCAGCGGCAGCTTGAGGGCGGCGGCGGTGGCTTCGAGCGCGCTCAGCAGGGTGATGAAATCTTCCAGCAAGGGCACCGGCGGCAGGAAGATGCACAACACGCCGTCGCGCACCTCGGCGCAGAGGGCGGTGTGTACGATTTCCTTGGGGTCATAGCTGTCCTTGGGCTTGGCGATATTTTTCGGCACGCGCCCTGGCAATGCGTCGGGCAAGGTTTCGGGCGCATCGAAGGGGTCGCGGCCGATGTCCTCTTCCTGATCACCGGGCGCTACCCAGGGCAGGGAAGCCAGGGGCAGGCGCAGGCCCAGTGGCGAATCGCCGGGAATCAGGTACAGGTGTTCGCGCTTTAGCGGCCAGGGGCTGGAGCGAAAGCTTGGCGAAAAGTCGGCGCTAGCGGTACGGGGTGCCTTGATCGATGGCGCCGGGGGCAGGGCTTTCAGCGGCAGTACATAGCCCGCTGCCGCGCCGAGGCCGCGTTCGATCAGCTTGGCCACGCGGCGCCGCTCGTCGGCCTGCTTCAGGTCGAACTTGAGCGGATCGAAATTCTCCGGCCAGCGCTGTTCCTCGTCGATGATGCGGGTAACGTCTTCGAAGGCGGGAATGACAAAGCCTTCATCCAGCCCCAATTCGCGCGCCAGTCGTTGAATGAACGCCGCGGCGTCGGCGGTCTGTTGCGTGCCGGCGCCATCCGTGGTCACCAGCAGCTTGGGTTGGCTCCACAGGGGTTTGCCGTCAGTGCGCCAATAGCAGCCGAGCGCCCAGCGCGGCAAGGGTTCGCCGGGATACCATTTGCCCTGGCCGTAATGAAGCAACGCGCCCGGCGCAAAATGGCCTTGCAGGCGCTTGAGCAGGTCACCCGCCAGTTCGCGCTTTTTTTCCGACAGTGCGGTGTAGTTCCATTCCGGGCCTTCCATGTCGTCGATCGAGACAAAGGTCGGCTCGCCGCCCATGGTGAGGCGCACGTCATGGGTTGCCAGCTCGGCATCGACCTGATGACCGAGGTCGAGCACGGCCTGCCATTGCGCCTCCGAATAGGGCTGGGTGACGCGCGGGTCTTCGTGGATGCGCGTGACCTGCATGGCGAAATCGAAGTGCGTTTTGCAGACGTCGGTAACGCCGATCACCGGCGCCGCCGAGGCGGGCAACACCGTGCAGGCGAGCGGAATATGGCCCTCGCCGGCCAAGAGGCCCGAGGTGGGGTCAAGGCCGATCCAGCCGGCGCCGGGGATGTATACCTCCGTCCAGGCGTGCAGGTCGGTGAAGTCGTGGTCAGTGCCGGAAGGGCCATCGAGCGCCTTGACATCGGCTTTCAACTGGATCAGGTAACCCGAGGCAAAGCGCGCCGCCAGGCCCAGGTGACGCAGCGCCTGCACCAGCAGCCAGGCCGAATCGCGACACGAGCCGCGCTTGAGTGCCAGCGTTTCTTCCGGTGTCTGCACGCCGGCTTCAAGGCGCACGATATAGCCGACATCGGATTGCACGCGCTGGTTGATGCCGACCAGCATGTCGATGGTGCGCATTTCCGCGCCAAGGAATTCCGTGCGGGTGCGTGTCAGCCAGTCAGCCAGGAGGGGCGTGGCGGGGTCGGCTTCGAGATAGGGCCCGAGCTCTTTCTTCAAACCGTCCGGGTAGTCGAAGGGATATTTTTCCGAGGCCTCGTCGATGAAGAAATCGAAGGGATTGATCACCGTCATGTCGGCCAGCAGGTCGACGGTAATCTCCAGCGCCTCGGCTTTCTCCGGAAACACCAGGCGCGCCACCCAGTTGCCGAACGGGTCTTGCTGCCAGTTTAGAAAATGGCCGGCGGGCGCGACATTTAGTGAATAGCCGAGGATGGGGGTGCGGCTGTGCGCGGCGGGGCGTAGCCGCACCTCGTGCGGTCCAAGGCTGACGGCACGATCAAAACTGTAGCGGGTGGTGTGCCGCAGGGCGACTCGGATGGACATGGGGGGCGACCGCGTAGGTGGATGACGGTCAAGCCATGCAATGAACGTGCCGCATGCCCGTCAAGTCGGGCTCGCCGTGAAAATACGGCGGCGGTCAGGAACCGGACGGGAAGTTGACGACCCGGTTCGACTCGCAAGAGATTTTGTCGTCGGATTCCCAGTCGAAGCGCGGCAGGCTCTGCAAGGCCATCATCAGGCCTTCGTTCCACCGTTCCGCCAACTGGCGGGCGAAGGGGTCGTCCTCGTTGAAATAGATGCGGCGGCCGGCGGTGAGGCTGTTGCGCTCGTAGATCAGCAAATCGATCGGCGGGCCGACCGTCAGGTTGCTGCGCACGGTGGAGTTCATCGACACCAGCGCGCAGCGGGCGGCGGGTGCCAGCGCCACGTCACGCTTGATGACGCGGTCGAGGATGGGCTTGCCGTACTTGATCTCGCCGATCTGCAGGAAGGGATGCTGGCTCGACTCGTGGATGTAATTGCCTTGCGGATACACCATGAACATTTCCGTCGACTGGCCGGCGATCTGGCCGGCGAGGATGAAGGTCGCCTCGAAATTGGTGGCGCCGGTATCGCGGGTGGAATGCAGCTTTTGCACCTGGCTGCTGATCATGCCGAGATAGTCGGCTGCCTCCTGCATGCTGGCTACCGTCAGCAGGTTGGGCGTCATGGTGGCGGCAATGTCGCCGTTGAGCTTCTTGACGACCGCCTGCGTCGTCGCCAGGTTGCCGGCGGAAAGCAGCGCGAAAAAGCGCTGGCCGGGCCAGACGAAACTGTGCGTCTTCGAATAGACGCTGACATTGTCGGTGCCCGCGTTGGTGCGCGAATCGGAACAAAGGACAAGGCCTTCATTGACATTGATGGCGAGGCAATAGGTCATGGCGTCAGGGGTCGGGGTTCGACCGGCGGAAAACAATAGCGTTGATTGTATGCGTTTGTGTCGATTTGCGGGTTGGCGCGGTTGTTGCGTTACCTGCCGCATTACCCGTACCAGGTTTAACCAAATCGCTACTGGAAGCTCCCATGCCCATCGAGTTGCTGAATTACCCGCAGCCCAACACCTACGATGAACTGATCGACGATCAGTTGCAGCCGCGCCCCGCCGCGCGCGCGCTGTTCGGTTATCTCGACCGGCTTGGCAGCGCCGAGCTGGTGGCGCGCCGCGAGGCTGTAGACGCCGTCATTATGGCGATGGGCATTACCTTCACTGTGTATAGCGAGGCGGGCAATATCGACCGCGCCTGGCCTTTCGACCTGGTGCCGCGCACCATGTCGCGCAAGGAATGGGATCGCATCGACGCCGGCCTCAAGCAGCGCCTCACCGCGCTCAACCTGTTCATCGACGATCTCTACAACGACCAGCGCATCGTCAAGGATGGCGTGTTCCCGCTTGAAGTGCTGGCGGGTTCTAAAAATTTCCGTGCGCAATGCAAAGGCATGTCGCCCCGTTTTGGGGTGTGGGCGCATGTATGTGGCACCGATTTGGTGCGCGACGCGGATGGCATCGTGTATGTGCTGGAAGACAACCTGCGCGTGCCCTCCGGCGTCTCCTACATGCTGGAAAACCGCCAGTTGATGAAGCGGCTGTTTCCCGAGCTCTTCAAGTCGAGCGACATCCTGCCCGTCGACGACTATCCTACCCAACTGCACGATACGCTGGCGGCCTTGTCGCCGCGGGAATCCCCGCACGGCGGGCGTCCCGTCATCGTTGTGCTGACCCCGGGTATCTACAACTCGGCCTATTTCGAGCACAGTTATCTGGCGCAGAAGATGGGGGCGATTCTTGTCGAGGGCTCCGATCTGGTCGTGCAGGCCGACGACTGCGTCTATATGAAGACGATCTCGGGCCTGCGCCGGGTCGACGTCATCTACCGCCGCATCGACGACGACTTTCTCGATCCCGATGCCTTCCGTCCCGATTCGACGCTGGGCGTGCGCGGCCTGATGCGCGCCTGGCGCGCCGGCAAGGTGGGCATCGCCAACGCCCCGGGGGCCGGCGTGGCTGACGACAAGGTGGTGTATACCTTCGTGCCGCAAATCATCAAGTATTACCTCGACCAGGACGCGATCCTGCCCAACGTGCCGAGCTGGATGTGCATGTATGAAGACCAGCGCGAGCATGTGCTGGCCAATCTGGACAAGCTGGTGGTGAAGCCGGCCAACGAATCGGGCGGCTACGGCATGCTGATCGGCCCACGCGCCAGCGCCGAGGAACGGCTGAAGTTCGCCGACCTGATCCGCGAAAATCCGCGCAACTACATGGCGCAGCCGACGCTGTCGATCTCGACCGCGCCGACCATGGTCGGCGACAAGCTGGCGCCGCGCCATCTCGACCTGCGTCCCTTCGTGTTGCAGTCGGATCGTCTCTACGCCACCACCGGCGGGCTCACGCGCGTGGCGCTGCGCGAAGGTTCGCTGGTGGTCAATTCATCCCAGGGCGGTGGCAGCAAGGACACCTGGATCGTCGATATCGGGGAAGAATGATGCTCTCGCGCGTTGCTGAAACTCTCTACTGGCTGGGTCGCTATCTCGAACGGGCGGAAAACACCGCGCGTTTCATCAACAGCACGACGCAGGTGTTGCTCGACCTGCCGCGCGACGCCGCGTTCGGCTGGGATGTGCTGCTCAAGGTCGCCGGCCTCGACCATGTTTTCGCCAAGCACCATCCGCAACTGGCGCAGGCCGATGAAGACAGCATCGTCAGCTTTCTCATCGAGGACGAAAAGAATCCTGGCTCGATCCTCTCCGGCATCCACAACGCCCGCGAAAATGCGCGCACGGTGCGCGAAGTGCTGCCGATGGAGTTGTGGGAGCGCATCAACAGCCTGTTCCTTTACATCCGCGACAACGCCGCCCGCGCCAAGATAGGCCGTGGCCCGCGCAACGACGTGTTACAGGGCGTGATCGGCCGGCTGGAATCGATCATCGGCCTGCTCGTCGGTTCGATGAGCCGCGATGTCGCCTATCAACTCATCAAGCTCGGCCGCAACATCGAACGCGCCGACATGACCACGCGCATCGTCGATGTCAATTCGGCCGTGCGACTGCCGCGCGACCCGGCGCTGGCCAGCGTGGCGACCGAGCGCATGTGGATCAGCACGCTGAACGCCCTTTCTGCCTATCAGATGTATCGCCGCCATGTCGGCGTGCATGTGGTCGCTAATGCGGTGGTGGATTACCTGCTGAAGGATCCCCACTTTCCGCGCACGGTGCTGCAATGCCTGGCCGAAGTTGAGGGCTGCCTTTCCGTGCTGCCCGATCATACCGACTCGATGCGGCGGGTGCGCCAGGCCTGGCGGCGCATCGAACAAATGCAGCTCGATGATCTCAAGCCGACGGTGCTGCACGAATACCTCGACCAGGTGCAGTCAGACCTCGGTGCCATCCACACTGCCGTGGCGAAGCAGTATTTTCATTTGCATCAGCAGGCCAATGGAAACGGGAGTGGGAACGGGCATGGTGAAGCGGTGGGGCAGATTCAGGCACAGACAGCGTGACAGTCGGCGTGCCGGGTCAAGCCATGCCATCGCCGGACACGCCCTTCACGATCATATCGAACTGATAGGCATAGGCCAGGTCGCGTATCCGCTGGGCAATGACCGGGTGCGCCTCATTCAATGCCTCGGCGATATCCCGCACCGTCTGCGCATCCAGCCCTTCAGCCGCCAGCCGCAGCCTTTCGCGCGTTGTCGCCGGCAGCACGGTGAAATCCACCGCGTGAGGCTGCGTGGGCGGGATGTCCTCGTAATCGAACCGCGCTTGCAGATAGCGGATCATCAGCCCGAAGATCCGATCCTCTTCAAACGGTTTGATTGCGATGTCATTGCAGCCTGCGTCCATGATGGTCTTGCGTTCCTCTTCAAAAACCGAGGCGGTGAACGCGATGATCGGGATAATCTCGCCGCCGGGCAAGGCGCGAATCGCGCGCGTTGCTTCGAAGCCGTCCATCACCGGCATGCGCATGTCCATCCAGATGAAGTGCGGCTGCCATTGCTGGAAAATGGCCACCGCCTCGCGGCCATGGTTGGCCACCTTGACGACGAAGCCGACATCTTCGAGCCAGATTTTCAGCAATTCCTGGTTGACCGGCTCGTCTTCGGCAATGAGGATGCGGAAATCCGGCTGGCCGGGGCTCAAGGCGCGGATATGGCCGCGCGGCGCGGCTATAACCGGAGCCTCGGCCAATACGACCGGCAGCCTGAAACGGAAAATGGACCCTTGACCCGGGGTGCTCTCGACCGTCAGTTCGCCGCCGAGCAGCCGGGCGTATTCGCGACTGATCGCCAGCCCGAGGCCGGTGCCTTCACCCTGGCTGATACCGGCCTCGGTCTGGTAGAACGCCGAGAAGATGCGCTCGAGATCGTCCGGGCCAATACCTACCCCGGTGTCATGCACCGTGAATTCGAGGAGGGTCGTTGATTCGGGGGGCGCTGCCACCGCCGCGGCGATGATGACTTCGCCGGTGCGGGTGAACTTGATGGCGTTGGAGATCAGGTTGAGCAGCACCTGGCGCAATTTGGCCACGTCTGTGTCGATGTAGCGTGGCAGCGTGTCATGAATATCCAGCCGCAGCGCCAGCCCTTTCTCTTCGGCGCGCACGGTCATGGATTCGGTGAGCGTGGTGAGAAGACCCGGCAGATCGACGGCGCCCGGCTGCATGGCCAGACGGCCGGCTTCGATCCGCGATATTTCCAGAACGTCGTTGATCAGCGAAAGCAAATGCTGACCGCTCTTGTTGATGGTGCCTAGGTTGGCGCGCCGGTCTTCCGGGATGCGGGCGTCGCGTTCCATGAGTTGGGCGAAACCGAGAATGGCGTTGAGCGGCGTCCGTAACTCGTGGCTCATGTTGGCCAGAAACACGCTCTTGGCGCGGTTGGCGCTTTCGGCGACATCCTTGGCGGCGGCCAGTTCGGCATTGGCCTGGAGGAGATCGTGCGTCCGTGCCGCCACCTGGTCTTCCAGCTTGTCGCGATCGATTTCGACGGCCTTGCGCAGTTGTTCCCGTTCGAGAAGATTGCGGATACGCTGCCGGGCAATGTCGATATTGATCGGCTTGGTGATGTAGTCGGCGGCGCCCAGAGCCAGCCCGGCGCTCTCGGCTTCGACCTCGGTCAAAGCGGTGACAAAGATTACCGGGATCGCATGCAGTTTCGGGTTGGCCTTGAGCCGTCGGCAGGTTTCGTAGCCATCCATCTCGGGCATCATCACATCAAGCAGGATGAGATCGGGCGGCGCTTCGGCTGCCAGGGACAGCCCCATGGCGCCCGAGGTGGCGATTTGAAGATCGAAGTCGGCGGCCAGCACCCGGCCCAGCGTCAGCAGGTTGGTCGGCGTATCGTCAATGGCGAGAATGCGGGGACGCGGGTTGTTCATGATGAGGCCTTGGTCTCCCAGCCTTGGGCCGTGGCGGTGCGATGCAGTCGCGCCTGGGCAAGATCGAAGCGGAACTCCTCCAGGAAGCGGCGGACGTCGGCGATTTCGTCCGCTACCCCGGTTCCCGCCACCGCGTCTTCCAGCGCCTTGACACGACTGATGGCATCGAACTTGTTTTGTGCGATGAGGGGTCGCATTTCATCGATCAGGGCATTGATCCGGGGAATATCCAGCGGTATCGCGGGGGCGGGGATTCCGCTGGCGGTCGCCCCGGTCGGGTTGCCGGGCAGCC
>JFJP01040759.1_pt1 | contig 15602 bp, 10 predicted proteins | sample 431651 | NCBI WGS metagenome assembly JFJP01 (sample SAMN02602958, study PRJNA72255) | Microbial mat metagenome, whole genome shotgun sequencing project. | biome: fresh water; feature: sink hole; material: water; isolation source: purple microbial (photo- and chemosynthetic) mats found in... | reverse complement strand
CTTAACTGGTCGGTTTGCCTGTAATCGAACCCTACTGAAAAATTATTCGTTTTGGACATTTGCGAAATCCAACTATTGAGTTGTGCACTCAGTGTAGAAGTGGCAAACCCCATTGCTTCGTTGGCTCCTATGTACGAATTTGTAGTTGTAGTGCGTAAGTATTCTGGCGTAAAAAACTTATTGAATAGCAATAGGTACACAATTTGCCTATTCATCATCTCTTCTGTATTAATAATATTTCTTACTTGCTGTTTCACGCCTTCATCGCTTGCTGGCAAATCAATATCAAATTTCACGGTTGGTTTCATCAAGTTTTCTGTCAATTTCAATACGCAGTTTACTGGCAAACTAGTTCTTGTCATTGAACTTAATTGATCTTGATCCATTAAGTCTCTAAGCGAGGCGGTAAGAGGATATAATGCCGAAATATTAACTTGTGCATTATAAGGGCTACCTGTCCAAGCAATAGTACCACCCTGATCAATTTTAAATTCTTTTCTAATTACATTTTGTAGTGTAAACAGATAATATCCATTGGTAATTGTGTAAGTACCATACAGTTTAATATCCGAGAAGGAGTCAAACTCCATACGCAAGTTTCCATTTCCTTTACCAGTAATCATGTCACCGCCTTTGGGGTCAACAATAAGTTCCATTTCGGCATTAGGATTCACTTCAATTTGAAGATTTACTTTTACGTTGAAGCCACTTTTTACTGGCGCAGCTTTCTTTTTCTCTTCCTCTTTTACTTTATTGGTTTTGTTTACAAAGTTGATGAAACTGTTGTCGGAAGCGGTAGATGCTCCACCCATTTGAATAAAACATTTGGTTTGCGGCTGCGAGGAGGCGTTTACAATAATATTGGCTTCCGTTTCGTCACCAAAAATTCGAACTGTTCCATTGGCATAAGCTTTTCCGAAAAAGTAATCATTATCAGTCGATTGAGTATTTAATCCTAATAGATTTTGACCCCTAACAGTAGCATTAAATTTAAAATGCTGAAAAAAGCCATTGTGTGTAAGTAATGCATTTAATTTACCCGGATTTCTCTCTTGGTCATAAATGTTGTTATTTTTAAATGCAATACTTTCTGTTGTTAGATGCACTGAGTCAGCCAAATAGTAAGTGGTGTTAAGTGTTTTTACTGACAATTGTCCTTTGTCCAACAATAAATCACCTTCAAATTTTATTCCGTTTTTTAGTGGTCCAAACATGCGTACTTTCCCCGAAACATATCCATTTACATTTTGAACAACACTCTCGAGGTAGGGAGCTAAGAATTCAATGCTGAAATTGTGGGCATCGTATAGTACCTCTATAGAATCAGATTTTGGATTATAAACTGCATTTGCAATTACAACCGTATCTTTATTTTTGTTGTAAAAACTGCCTTGTGCTAAGAGCAAGCTGTTTGCCTTGTCCCAATTGGAAGTCACGTTGCCATTACCAACCCATTTTTTATTCAATGATAAATCCTTTACATCTAGGTTGGCTTCAAAGATAGGCTGTTTCAGCACACTAAATAAATTTGCTTTTCCTGTAACTATTCCTCCAATTGTAATTCCTCTCAATTTAATAAGCTGCATAATAAATTCGAGGTTCATATCGTTCATTTCTACACTAATACTATCATTTTGAGATTTGGACGCTTTTCCGTTGACATTTACAAATTGTTTTTGAGATTCGAAGCGGAAATTATTTATGTCAATTGTGCTATCGGCATTCAAATCGATTGTGCAAGGATGTATATTCCAGACCGAGTCTGAAATTATAACTTCTGTGGGGTAAACAGAAACGTTGGCTGCTATTTTGCCATTTTCATTCCTTAATTTAGTAGTTGCCAAAAACTCTCCTGCGTTGGTAATTTGTTTATCATTTTGCCAACCAAGCTGAGTGCGAATTGAGTCTTTGTTGGCCGAACCCAATAAAAACAGACTTATCAATCCTTTTTTATCCTTTAGTTGTGCCCTAGAAGTAAGTTGGAGCTTGTTATTGTTGTTTTCAATATGAAATGTAAGATTTTCTATTTCTTGCTTGCTTGATTTGATAGTTGGAAAAATGCCTTTTAATTCTATTTGATTTGAATTTTCATTAATAAATCCTTTAATGGTAGAAACACCTTGTAGCTCATAAGGTAGCTCCAGAACTTTAGAAACCTCATTTGTATTTGAAACCTTTAAATCAATGTCAACAAAATTTTTGGAATTGCCATTTTTGCTAGTTTGTAGTGCCAATGCAGGTAAATACTTTAGTATTATCTGATTAATGGTTTGGCCTATACTGCTGTATCTAAAATTACCATTAAATGTGCCATTAATATAGTCTGATGCTATTGAAAAGTTGGTGTAGTTATTTTCAATTCGCGAGGTTAATTCAATTTCATTTACAGTTAACTTTTTGTTTTTATTAATAAACGATATGCTGTCAAAACGCAAATATCCGTTGATGTTGTCAGGCGAATTTCCAATCATATTGGTAATTGCATTAAACGAAAGTGTTGCGCCTGGATACTTATCGGTAAGATGCAGTGCATTCAAATTGGTATTGGAAACATTAACTTTAAAATTAAAGAAAGGCAATTTTTTGGTCATGTCTATTTCGCCCATAAAATGTGCATTGATGTTATTGTCCACCACATCTACTTTTCCATCAAACCCTTTCCCATCATAATCTCCACTAAATTGAATGTCCCGGTAATTATAATTCTTGAATTGAAATTCAGTCACTTTTGCCTTTATTGTACCTTGCAAGCTTTCAGTTTCTTTTTTTGACCCCTTGGTGTTGAGGTTAAATGCAAATTTGCCTAACTGATTATTTGAAAGTAATTTGCCCAATTGTAAGTTGTTGGATTTGATGGTTCCATTGTAGGTTACATCTTTCAAATTGTTTTCTAAGTTTAAAAGAATATCAGTAGTAATGCTCCCTATGCTTGTATTCAGATTTCCATAAACAACCAAATTGCTCATAAAGCCAGTCATGTTTCCTTTGTACTTTATTTGTCCCAATTTGTTTACTTCCGTTGGAAGTAAAAATGGTTTGTTCGTAATGTCTGATATAAAGTCTTGTAGATCATTTTTTTCTAGTCGCAAATCGTTGATCTGGCCATAAATAAATGATTCATTGATGTTTGGAAGACCATTAATATCTAAATCTGCATTTAGCAGAAATGATTTTCCGTATTTAATTTCCATTTTTTGAAATCGCAAACTAGAAATGCGACCTGAAATTAATCCTTTAAGAGTGGCTGTTTTGTGAATGTTTTTAAATTGTGGAACAAATGCTTTTAAGTCAGAAAGCATAATTTTGGATGGGCTAAAGGGCGCTTTCCAACGCACCTTGTCCACTATTTTTTTTAAATCTGCCAGGCTGTCATAGTTAATTTCAATATCTTCCATGTGTATATTGGAATTTGGCAACGATATATCTAAAATTGGAATTGTGGCACCTTTTTGAGAACCGAGTAATTGTGTGGTTAGGTTGGTCAAAACTAAGCCGCTTTGTTCTTTCGCACTTAAGTTTACAATGCTTGCACTAAGGGAATCTTTGTTGAATACATCCAACGATAATTGGCCATTAATTTGTTTAAACTTCAATTTATTTGCATTGAAAACATTGTTTTTTAGGGGCTTAAAAAATTTGTTGTTCGTGTAGCAAAAGGTTGAGTTTTTTAATTTGAAGTATTCAATTTGGTAGTTAACCGTTGAAGAGTCGGTAGGTGTGGTTTTTTTAAATGCATTTATTACAAAGTCGAGATTGGATACACCTAGCGTATCAATCACCAAATTGCCATAAAATTGGTCTAATTCTACCGAATTTATAATGATTTCGCCTTTAAATATTTTCCAAAATTGAAATTTAGCATCTGCCTTATGTATGTATAATAGTGTGTCTTTTTGTAAATCCTGTACATAAAGGTCGTTTATTGATATAGAATTAAATAGTTTGTATTCAATCTTTCCTAATGTAACCTTTGTGTGAAGTTTGTTGGAAAGTTCGGACATTACATTTTTGGCAATATAATTTTGTATCACTCCCGCAATACTAAAACCGAATATCTTAATCGTTTTTTTTATACCTTTGGACTTTGTTTGACAAAAGTAAATAATAAATTGCGATTTTCACTGCGCATTTTCATTAAGAAAGCAAATAATAATTTCTTTTTAGCTGTAATTTTATTTTATAGATAAAAAAATATACTAATTACTTTATACGATGTTAATATATTCACTGGCGATATTGAAAAAAAGTTGTGAAAGCTTATATACGTTTGTGAATATTGGTGTGTAAAAAATATGAAAAAATCCGAATGAACTCAACAATAATACTAGGCATTGAATCATCCTGTGATGATACGTCAGCATCTGTTATTTCTGATGGTGTTTTGCTTTCTAATGTCATTGCAGGGCAATTAGTTCATGCCAGTTATGGCGGTGTAGTGCCCGAATTAGCTGCGCGTGCCCATCAGCAAAACATTATACCAGTAGTACACGAAGCTTTGAAGCGAGCTGCTGTAGATAAAACTGAATTAACCGCCATTGCATTTACGCGTGGACCAGGTCTGTTGGGCTCCTTGCTAGTTGGAACTTCATTTGCAAAGGGTTTCTCTCAGGCATTGAATATTCCGCTTTTAGATGTAAATCATTTACAAGCCCATGTTCTTGCACATTTTATTAGCGAAGGAAACCCCAACGAACGAATGCCTAAATTCCCATTTTTGTGTTTACTCGTATCGGGTGGAAATTCTCAAATAGTATTGGTAAGGGCTTATAATGATATGGAAGTTATAGGCCAAACCATAGATGATGCTGCAGGTGAGGCCTTTGATAAATGCGCCAAAGTGATGGGCTTACCTTATCCTGGAGGACCTCATATAGACAGATTGGCAAAAGACGGAAATTCAAGTGCATTTTTATTAAATAAGCCTCAAATACCAGGCTACAACTATAGCTTTAGCGGGCTTAAAACTTCCTTTTTGTATTTGCTGCGCGATAAAATAAAAGAAAACCCAAATTTTGTGGCCGAAAACATAAATGATTTATGCGCCTCGTTGCAATTTACGGTAGTAGAAATACTTATGAATAAACTCCGAAAAGCTGCAACGGAACTTAACATACAACATGTGGCTGTGGCAGGAGGAGTATCGGCCAACTCAGCACTTCGACAAGCATTTGTTGAACATGGCAAAAAATTTAATTGGGAAATTTACATACCTCCTTTTGCTTTTACCACTGATAATGCTGCCATGATAGCCATTACGGGTTATTTTAAATATCAAAACAATGATTTTTCGGCCATGGACAAAGTCCCCTTTTCGCGCGTTAATAATAAGTTTTGACAACCGTTTTCGATGTTTTCTTTACAATAAATGCTGCAAACAAGCCCAATAGAAATTTAAGAGTATGAAAATTCCGACCTTTATATTGCCCCCCAAATTAGCTCCATATCGTGGGGTAATAGCATTTACAGTAGTACTTTTGTTATCCAATTGGTTTTGGAAGTACAATGTGTTTGGCGATGAAGATGGCCATTTTGTGAGCTTTTGGGGAATGGATGTTTCTGCCCCATTTGTTTTTATGGCAAGGCATGCTGCAGTAGTGGCCATTACAATCCTTCAATTTTTAGGGTGGGATGTTACGCTTGATGCAAACAATGTGTTTCGGTTTTCTTCTGGATTTTCGGTACAAGTAGTTTGGGCATGTACAGGCCTCAAACAGGCCTATATTTGTTTATGCATACTATTATTTTCTCGTGGCCCATGGCGCAAAAAGTTGTGGTACATTCCTCTTGCTTTGTTTGTAGTCTATCTGTTTAATTTATTTAGAATCACATTTATTTTAGGCGTTGTAGACGAGCATCCCGAATGGTTTCATTTCTTGCATATTAAACTTTTTAAATATTTGTTTTATGCAGTGATTTTTGGGTTATGGGTAATTTGGGAAGAAAAAATTGCTGCCAATAAGGCTCATGATTCTGTGCGTGTAAGTGCTGAATAATGCACACAGTAGCCACGGTAACCTCATTTTTTTTGCTAAGTCATTTAGTTTTTGATACAATTTTAATTCTACACATAAATATCTATATATGAAAACCTTAAAGCCGACATTAGTATGGCAATTTTTCCATGATATTACTCAAATCCCTAGGCCTTCGAAAAAAGAGGAGCGAATAATTGAATATTTAATGGATTTTGGCGCTAAATACAATTTGGTGACAAAAACAGATAATGCTGGCAATGTCTTGATTTGTAAACCAGCAACAAAAGGGAAGGAAAATAATAAAACCGTTATTTTACAATCGCATTTGGATATGGTGTGTGAAAAAAATAGCGATTCCGGCCATAATTTTGAAACTGATCCTATTAGAACCTATATCGAAGATGATTGGGTAAAAGCCTATGGTACTACCTTGGGTGCCGACAATGGCATTGGTGTATCGATGATGCTGGCAGTTTTGGCTTCGGATAAATTGAAACATCCGGCATTGGAATGCCTTTTTACAGTTGATGAAGAAACTGGCTTGACTGGGGCCTTTGCGCTTGAAAAAGGGTTCTTGTCTGGTAAGGTGTTGATAAATTTGGATTCGGAAGATGATGGTGAAATTTTTGTGGGCTGCGCAGGCGGAATAGATACAGTAGGTTTGTTGTCTTATAAAACTGAACCTACACCTAAGAAATACTTTGGTTTTTCGGTGTCTGTAAAAGGGCTAAAAGGTGGTCACTCGGGCGATGATATTGATAAAGGTCTTGGCAACGCCAATATTATTCTGAACCGTTTTTTATGGATGGTAAATAAAAAAATGGATTTTCGGTTACACAGTTTTAATGGTGGTAATTTGCGCAATGCCATTGCAAGAGAAGCACAAGCAGTGGGGTGTGTGCCTTATTCCGAAAAAGAAACCATTCGAGTTCTTTTTAATATCTATGTTTCAGAAATTGAAATTGAATTAGGACACATTGAATCAAAGCTCCAAATGGAACTTGAATCAGAAACTTTGTCCCAAAATGTAATGGATAAAAGTTCTTCTAATGCGCTGTTGAATGCGCTGTATGCCTGTCCACACGGTGTAAAAGCGATGAGTGCTGATATGCCCGGATTGGTAGAAACATCTACCAATTTGGCCTCAGTAAAGATGAAACCTGACAATAAAATTGAAATTACTACCAGTCAGCGAAGCTCTGTTGAATCATCAAAATATGATATCGCTTATCAAGTAGAGTCAGTGTTTACTCTTGCTGGAGCTGATGTATCGCACGGCGATGGATACCCGGGATGGAAACCAAATCTTCAATCGGAAATGCTGAGATTGGCATCAGATAGCTATAAGAAACTGTTTGATGTAGAAGCCAACATTAGAGCTATTCATGCAGGATTGGAATGTGGACTGTTTTTAGAAAAATACCCTCATTTGGATATGATTTCAATAGGGCCGCAGATGTATGGAGTTCATTCGCCCGATGAAAGATTGAGTATTTCGTCCACTCACAGATGTTGGAAATGGCTGATTGATATATTAAATATGACAAAAGTCTAAAGTCAAAGGACAAATGACTTTTTAAAAAATATGTCAAAGGTCCAATGACAAATGACTTTCATACATTACAAATAAATTGTCAAACTAAGTCCTTTGACTTTGGACAAAGAAAAAATGAAGAAACCAAACAAAAGAAAAATTATTAATGATCCAGTTTTTGGATTTATTAATATTCCAAACGATTTTATATTTGATATAATTCAACACCCATATTTTCAACGGTTGAATCGTATCAAGCAACTTGGATTGTCTTCTATTGTGTATCCAGGCGCTCAACATACACGTTTACAGCATTCATTGGGTGCTATGCATTTGATGGGTGAAGCTATTGCTCAATTGCGACAAGAGGGGCACGAAATTACGCATGCAGAAGCAGAGGCCGCACGAGCTTGTATTTTGTTGCACGATATTGGACATGGTCCTTTTTCGCATACTTTGGAGCATAGCTTGGTAAATGGTGTTAGTCACGAGGAGATTTCCTTGATCATGATGCAGAAAATCAATTCAGAATTGGATGGTAAATTAGATATGGCTCTGGCTATTTTTACAAAAAAATATCCAAAGAAGTTTCTTCATCAGTTGGTTTCTGGGCAACTGGATATGGATAGGCTTGATTATTTGAGTCGTGATAGCTTTTTTTCAGGGGTAATAGAAGGGATAATTGGGGCAGCTCGAATTATAAAAATGCTAAATGTGCACAACGATCAGCTTGTGGTGGATGTGAAGGGTATTTATTCTATCGAAAAGTTTTTGGTGGCACGCCGTTTGATGTATTGGCAGGTCTACTTGCATAAAACCTCAGTGGCAGCCGAAAAAATGTTGATGAACATTTTAAAAAGAGCTAAGGAATTAGCAACTAAAGGAATTGAACTTTTTGCGTCGCCTGCTTTACACTATTTTCTTTACAATGAAGTAAGTAGGGGGAGTTTTAGCATCTCAGAAGAAGCGCTTGAACATTTTGCGCTCCTTGATGATACTGATATTGTTTGCTCCATTAAAGTATGGTCTAATCATCAAGATATTGTACTATCAGCTTTGTGTAAGGCATTTACAAATAGGCATTTGTTTAAAGTGATTATTGGAAATGAAAGCATTAGTAACGAAACCCGTATTGGCTACTTAAAGCAATACGAAGACCATTTTGGCGTTACTACTAGTGAAGCCGAGTATTTTATGGGTGAAGAAATTGTAACCACAGATACATATAGTGCTAAGGATGAAAATATCAACATTTTATATAAAGATGGTACAATAAAAGACATAGCTGAAGCCTCAGATATGTTGAATATTACAGTATTGACCAAAAAGGTAGAAAAGCACTATTTTTGCTATATGAAACTTTAAATTCATTGATTTGACATTAAAAAACACTATTGAACATTCCTATAATACGAATGTTTAATAAGTTAGTTTGTTAAATTTATGGATAATTGGAAATAGTTTATTACTTTTGCATCCAATTTTTCGGTAAGATAATGTGTAATATATCCTATCTAATTCATTTTGATTATACGTTGGAGCTGTAGATAACCCAGTGTGGTTATTTGTAACTTTCTAATTTTTAAAAGCTTATGGAGTTTACGGCTCAGCAAATTGCGGATTTTTTAGGTGGTGAGGTCCAAGGAGACCCAACCATAAAAGTTGATAATTTCTCGAAAATAGAAGATGGCAAGAAGGGGACATTGAGTTTTTTATCCAATCCTAAATATAGTCAGTATGTTTATGATAGCGAGTCCAGTATTATACTTCTAAATGTCGATTTTCAGTTAGAAAAAGACGTTAAAGCAACCCTAATACGAGTTACAGATGCTTATGAGTCATTTGCTAAGTTGTTGTCTTTGGTTGAAACTGCTCAACCTCGAAAAACTGGAATATCATCTCAGGCATTTATCTCGGCCACTGCCGTTGTTGGTGAAAATGCATATATTGCACCCTTTGCTTACATTGGCGATGGTGTAATTATTGGCAATAATGTATCATTACATTCGCATGTCTGTATTGAAGACAATACTGTGTTGGGCGAAAATGTGATTTTGTATTCGGGAGTGAAGGTATATAACAACTGCAAAATAGGAAATAATTGTATTTTCCATTCAGGTGTTGTAATTGGTTCTGATGGATTTGGATTTGCACCTACCGCTGATGGTTCATATCAAAAAATACCACAATTGGGCAACGTAATAATAGAGGATGATGTAGAAATAGGTGCCAATACTACGGTAGACCGTGCCACAATGGGTAGTACAATAATACATAAAGGAGTAAAACTTGACAATTTGATTCAAGTAGCCCATAATGTAGAAGTTGGTAATAATACTGTTATGGCTGCTCAATCGGGTATAGCAGGCTCATCAAAGGTTGGTAAACAGTGTGTTGTAGGTGGTCAGGTGGCTATTAACGGTCATATTACTATAGCCGATGGAACAATGTTTGGTGGTCAAACGGGTGTTGCAAATTCCATTAAAGAGCCCAGCCAAATATATCAGGGATCACCAGCAATACCTATTAGCAACTATCGTCGTTCATCCATTGCATTTAAAAATTTACCAGAATTGCACAAAACAATCAATGCACTTCAAAAACAAATACAAGAATTAGAAAGTAGAATTAATAGCATTTCATAAAAACGCATGTCGAAACAAAACACTATCAAACAGGCCTTTACACTATCGGGAAAAGGATTACATTCTGGTTTGGAAATTACGCTAACATTTGTGCCAGCTATTGCCAACTACGGAATAAAAATTAAGCGCGTTGACTTAGATGGAGCTCCTACAATGGATGCAGTAGCCGAATATGTTGCTGAAACGACTCGTGGTACTGTTCTCAAAAGAGGCGAGATGCAAGTTAGTACAATTGAACATGCCATGAGTGCATTATACGCCATGGGAATTGATAATTGTTTGTTAGAAGTTAATGCTCCTGAGTTTCCAATATTGGATGGTAGTGCTAAATTTTTTGTTGACGAGATTCATCGAGTGGGCATTGAACAGCAAGCTGCAGAAAAAGATTATTATATAGTTCGTAAAAAAATAGAACTTACTAACCCTGAAACAGGTGCAAAAATTACCATACTTCCAGATGATACTTTCAGTGTAGATGTACACATTGGATTTAATTCTCCGGTTTTGAACAATCAGTTTGCAACAATGGCTTCATTTTCCGATTATCCAACCGAAATAGCCAATTCTCGAACTTTTGTTTTTGTCCGAGAAATTGAACCTTTAGTTAATATGAATTTAATTAAAGGTGGTGATTTAAAAAATGCGATTGTAATTTACGATGTTCAGAAATCGCAAGAGGATTTAGATAAGTTAGCTGATTTGATGGAACAGCCCTACCATGATGCAACAAAACTCGGCTATATAAGCGGCGATTTGAAGTTTGAAAATGAGCCAGCACGTCATAAGCTGTTGGATGTTATTGGCGATTTAGCATTGATAGGTAAACCAATGCTTGGAAAGGTAATTGCTACTTATCCTGGGCATAAGATTAATACGGATGTAGCCAAAATTATTCGTAAAGAAATAAAAAAACAAGAGCTTCAGTCGCCAGTATACGATGATACAATTGCTCCAGCAATGGATGTAAATGCTATAAAAAAACTATTACCACACCGTTGGCCCTTTTTGATGGTCGACAAAATTATTGATATTCGCGACAATGTAATAGTAGGGGTTAAAAATGTAACTGCCAATGAAACATTCTTTATGGGTCATTTCCCCGAAGAGCCTGTTATGCCAGGGGTTTTGATAGTAGAAGCAATGGCTCAAACTGGAGGGTTACTCGTATTGAGTTCTGTGGAAGAGCCTGAACGATATTCTACTTATTTTTTGAAGATAGATAGTGTTAAGTTTAGACAGAAAGTAGTGCCAGGCGATACCATTATTTTTCACCTAGAAATGCCAGAACCTATGCGAAGGGGATGTGCACTAATGAAAGGTCACGCTTTTGTAGGTGGTAAAATAGTTTGTGAGGCCGAATTTATGGCACAAATAGTGAAAAACAAATAAAACAATTCCTTTTCCCCAACTTCATGGGTATAACAATAAAATATATGAAACAGCCATTAGCTTACGTGCATCCAGATGCAAAAATTGCACCTACAGTGGTGATTGAACCATTTGTTACAATTGACAAAAATGTTGTAATTGGAGATGGTACACGCATTGGTTCTAACGTTACCATTTTGGAAGGTGTTAGAATAGGTAAAAATTGTGTTATTTTTCCAGGAGCAGTAATTGGTGCTATCCCTCAAGATTTGAAATTTATGGGTGAAGATACGTTGGCAATTATTGGTGATAATACTACCATCCGTGAATATGTAACCATCAATAGGGGTACTGCTGCAAAAGGAAAAACGGTGGTGGGCAATAATTGCTTAATAATGGCCTATTGCCACGTAGCCCACGATTGTATAGTCGGTAATAATGTTATTATGGGAAATTCGACGCACCTAGGTGGTGAAGTTGTTATTGCCGACCACGCTATTTTAAGCGCAGGAATTTTGGTTCACCAATTTTCTCATATTGGATCACATGTTATGATTCAAGGTGGCTCAAGAGTGAACAAAGATGTTCCTCCTTATGTAAAAGCAGGTCGCGATCCACTGTCGTATGCTGGGGTTAATTCTATTGGCTTACGTCGTCGTGGATATACCAATGAGCAGATTCGTGACATCCAAGATACTTATCGCTATTTGTACCAATCGGGAATGAATACCTCACACGCTATTGAACGAATTGAAGCTGAATTGCCTGCAACCAAAGAACGTGACGAAATTATACTTTTTGTACGTAATTCTCCACGTGGAATTATTAAAGGATATTTTGAATAGGGGGGTACTATGGAAAACAACGAAGATTTACCAAAAAAAAGCTTGAATTTTATTGAAGCTTTTGTTGAACAGGATTTGAAAGATGGTAAAAATGACGGTCGTATACAAACCCGTTTTCCGCCTGAGCCCAATGGCTATTTGCACATTGGGCATGCCAAAGCAATATGCCTCGACTTTGGTATTGCTAAAAATTATGGTGGTATTTGTAACTTGCGTTTCGATGATACCAACCCTGTAAAAGAAGACGTTGAATATGTTGATTCGATTAAGGAAGATATACAATGGCTTGGTTATCAGTGGGAAAATATTTATTATGCTTCGGATTACTTCCAGCAACTTTGGGATTTGACCATTGAGTTTATCAAACAAGGAAAAGCCTATATTGATGAACAATCGGCCGAAACCATTGCCAAACAAAAAGGCACTCCAACAGTAGCTGGTACCGAAAGTCCTTATCGTAACCGCCCTATTGAAGAAAGTCTGTCATTATTCAAAAAAATGAACACAGGCGAAGTTCCTGAAGGTTCAATGATTTTGCGTGCTAAAATTGATATGACTTCCCCCAATATGCACTTTCGTGACCCAATCATGTATCGTGTTATAAATTCACATCCTCATCATCGCACAGGATGGACATGGAAAGCGTATCCAATGTACGATTACGCACATGGTCAATCTGATTATTTTGAGGGAGTTACACATTCGCTTTGTACGTTGGAATTTGAAGTTCATCGCCCATTATACGACTGGTTTATCGACCAATTTAGATCTTCCGATTATCGCCCACGCCAAATAGAATTTAACCGACTGAACATTACTTACACCGTAATGAGCAAACGAAAAATGCTACAGTTGGTACAAGAAGGTCTGGTAAGTGGATGGGACGACCCTCGCATGCCTACAATTTGCGGATTACGTCGCCGTGGTTATACACCAGAAGCACTTCATCATTTTATTGATAAAATTGGTTATACCAAAGTGGAAGGTATGATAGATGTGGGCTTATTGGAACATAGCGTGCGTGAGAGTCTTAATAAAACTGCGTTTCGAGTTAATGCCGTTATTGATCCTGTAAAATTGATTATTACCAACTATCCCGAAGGACTGGTGGAAATGATGGAAACCGTTAATAATCCGGAAGATGAGTCTGCTGGAACACGCGATTTAGCTTTTACGAGAGAATTGTGGGTAGAACGGGAGGATTTTATGGAAGATGCTCCGAAAAAATATTTCCGTATGACTCCTGGACAGGAAGTGCGATTGAAGAGTGGGTACATTGTAAAATGTACTGGCTGCAAAAAAGATGCTGAAGGTCATATTGAAGAAATTTACTGCGAATATGACCCACAAACAAAAAGTGGCATGCCCGAAAGTAATCGCAAAGTAAAGGGAACACTTCACTGGGTATCTGCTGAACAATGTCTTACTGCTGAAGTGCGTTTGTACGACCGCCTTTTCAGCATTGAAAATCCATCGGCCGACGCAAGAGATTTCCGTGAATTAATAAATCCTAACTCGTTGAAAGTTCTTACAAATTGTAAGGTAGAGTCCTCTCTGAAAAATGCCAAACCAATGGATCATTTTCAATTCCAACGCATTGGTTATTTTAATGTCGATTTGGATTCTACTGCTGAGAAGTTGGTTTTCAACAGAACTGTATCATTAAAAGATAGTTGGGCAAAAGAGCAAGCCAAATAAAAGGATGCTAGTTTGAAAGAAATATAAAAACATCATTGATAAACCGATGCAATTAAACTTGTATCGGTTTTTCTTTTTTGATTAAATCAAAGTGTTTTATTTAATGGTTCGTTACAAAAGTCGTATCTGATTGATTAATAGCTGTTTAAATGTTGTTGTTTGACTTATGCCAACTGTACATACAAAATGACCCCAAGTCACTTTTATGATTACTGTTGTTAATGCCATTGCTTCAAACAAATAGTATCAATGAAACGAAGTTGATCCTCGATAGCTATCAAGATAGCCTATATTGTTTGTGCAAACGGTATTACTCTTGTTTTCATTCTTATTTCTTCTTCTTTTTTTTGTAACACATATTAAATATACATTTCTTATTCATTCATATTTTCTTGATAAGTTGCAGTGCTACAGTTTTGTATGTCTTTATTCTGTTCGGAAAGGATGTTTCATTTTCCAAATGCTGTATATTCCATTCATATTTTTGGTATTTTTGTACAATAAACTAAAAAAATACTGTTATGAGAAAAATAATCCTTCCCCTAATGATTTTGCTGGCGATAAAATAATTCAAAGTGATGGTTTGTTTTTTAGCGATGCTTCTCAAACGAAATTATACAGCGGTGAGTACAAAGAGTATTTTGCTGATGGGTCGATAAAATTGGAAATAAATATTTTAAATGGTAAACCAGAAGGAGCCTATATCGTTTATTTTGCCAACGGAAAACCCAATGAAGTGCGTGCATATCGCAATGGTGAATTTCATGGGGTTTGGCGTACCTACAATGACGCTGGCATGCTGATAGCAGAAGCCGAATATCGCAATAATAAAAAACATGGCACTTGGCATGTATGGGACGATTCGGGTATTATGCGTTATGAAATGCAATATGCTAACGGAATGAAATCTGGAGTTTGGTACATGTGGGACGAAAAAGGAAAGTTGATTTCGGAGAAAAATTATTGAATAGTTCGTAGTTGACAGTTGATAATTGACAGTTGATAGTAGCATGAATGTATGAATATAATTTTAATGATACAAGACTAACCGAAGTTTTTAAATTCCCCTTTAGAGGAGTGCCCAACGGGCGGTTTGTAATCTTCTTGTAATAATAATGCAGTTACTTTGCACTGTAATTAAAACACAAGAAATAAAATTTACAAACGACAAAATATACAGTTATGAAAAAAATGATGCTTCTTTCTATCCTTTCAGTTTTATTCTTTTCAGTGAATGTTTCTGCTACTCCAAAACCAGAACCTAAAGCAGAAATGCAAGTAAATACTACTGTTTTGCGTGGAATAATTAATGATATGGCAACCAATGAGTCGCTAGCGGGAGCTACTATCACCGCTAATGGACAAAAAGTATATAGTGATTTGGATGGTAATTTTGCAATTTCAAATATCTGCAATGGTAAGTGTCAGCTAAAAATCAATATGATTTCTTATAAAGATCAAGTATTGGAAATAGACACTAACAGTAGCAATACCCTAGAAATTAAACTGCAACAACGATAATTCAAGGCACTAAATT
>JFJP01012244.1_pt1 | contig 15602 bp, 11 predicted proteins | sample 431651 | NCBI WGS metagenome assembly JFJP01 (sample SAMN02602958, study PRJNA72255) | Microbial mat metagenome, whole genome shotgun sequencing project. | biome: fresh water; feature: sink hole; material: water; isolation source: purple microbial (photo- and chemosynthetic) mats found in... | reverse complement strand
TTGCCAGTTTTCTGGGATTGCCGTTCCGAGAAAGATGCCAAATGCCGTGCTGACCTGCCAGGTGAGCCAGAGCGCGAATCCCGCCCCCAGCAGGAACCAATGGCTTTGTGGTCTGACCCCTGTTTTTTCATATTCAAGAACAGTTGGGGCATAGGCTTCGTCGGTCAGGAGGTAGGAAAGCAAGACCTTCCATTTCAACGGCAGGTTTTTCAGGTAGGGCGCAAGCGAAGCGCTGTACAACATGTGGCGCAAATTGACCACCGCAATCGTCAGAATAATGACCGTGGCAGGCGCGGAATCAGATACCAACTTGGCTGTGATAAATTGCGCCGACCCCGCAAAGACGATGGATGACATCATCTGTGATGCCGCTTTGGACAGCTCCGCGCCCAGCGCGAGCGCGCCGTAAATCATGCCAAAGGGAAAGACGCTGATCAACAGGGGAAACTCGGCGCGCACACCGTCCCAGAAAGTTTTTCTTGCTTCGCTCATACAATCTCCATACGAACTTAACTCGGACAAATAGAACTAAAAGGATATCGCCACAGAATGCAAGAGTCCAAAGTTTTTAATATGCCCGCTTTTTTGACCACAAAGGCACGAAGTCTCAAAGACTCGAAGAGAAAAACTTTGTGGCTTTGTGTCTTGGTGACTTCGTGGTGAAGTTATTAAACAGTCTTTCTCTGTGATATTTGTGGTCTCTGTGGTGCATGGTTTTCTTGCACAAAAAATCCCGCCAACAATGTGACGGGATTCGGGATGGATTACCGTCCTTGTTATTTCAACGCTTCTTTGGCCGCATTGATCACTTCATCGTAATTTGGTTCTTCGCCCAGCGTTGCCAAATAATTGACATAAGCCAAATTCCCATCGCGCCCAACGATGAATACTGAGCGGCGGAAATAACGGCGTTCCTTGATCAGCACGCCATACTTAATACCAAATTCGGCTTCAACCACATCGGATACAACCTTCACTTTGTCCACGCCAGCCGCGCCACACCAGCGGGCTTGCGCCATGGGGAAGTCGGTGCTGATGGTATAGATGATAATATCTTCACTCAACTTTGAAGCCTCTTCATTGAAGCGGCGCGTTTCGCGGTCACAAACAGCGGTATCCAGTGAAGGCACAGCAGAGAGGATGATCACCTTGCCTTTGGATTCCTGCACAGGGTTTACAGGCGCCCAGCCTGTAATAACAGAAGTGAATTCTGGCGCGGCCTGTCCGACCTTTACTTCATCCCCCATTAAAGTGACGAATTTATCACCAAGTTTGAAAACATCATTACGAATGGTTGTCATGTGTAATTTCTCCTTACTATAAAATTGTCGGTTGACGAATGGATTTTACCGCAAAAAAATTCCGAGGTGATGAGCCTCGGAATTTTTTTGCCTTATTTATCCAACACTACTGCTTGCGCTGCTGCTACTCCCGCCGCCGCTGCTCTTGCTACTACTGCTGCTTGTGGTTGGCGATGCCACTTTCTTTAACAGGTCGTACCAGAAGGATGCGCCCTGTGAGACCATTGCGGCTGTAATTCCAAGACCAACTATTTTCAACAGGAGAAATACAGTCCAATCTCCCACGCTGCCGTTCTCTGGAAGTTGCTGTGTTTGCCACCAGCCAAGCCGGATTGAAAATGCGCCGAGATCATCAATAATAGTAGAGAGGTCGGCATTTGCGCCTTCGCGCGCTACAACTGCATCTGCCTGGGCAGATGCAATGGCGCGTAACTCGGCGCTTGTCCATAACGCCTTGGCGAGTTGAATGGTATCTGTGCCAAACAAAACAGAGATGCCAATGGAAAGGATGATCACAAAACTGCGCGCGCGTGCGCGGAAAGTTTCTGCGGCTTGATCCAACATGCCCGTAAAGTAGGCGGTGGTGCGCGTGCGCAGATCCGCGATGCTGGTCACTCCCTGGTTGATCCAACTGATAAATGCTTTTTTGCCTTCAGACTCAGGCAATTTATCCACCAGTTCAGCCAATTGCAATAAATCCATTTCTTTTTTAGCGGTTAGACCAGAAAGGTCGAAAAATGCATCCACCAAAGTTGCAACGGGAATTTTTTCCACTTTTTTGGGTTCAGTTTCTGAGCGGAATACACTCAGAAAATTTTTGTATCGAATGGGGCGCAGGGATTGTAACTGCGGCATCTTTATAAATTCCCCAATTTTTTTATCGCCAACAATTTTGATCAAATACTGCTCCAGCGCTTTACCGCGTGTTTCCAGCGCTTCGTTGATCCATTGTGTCACAATGGACACCACGGAACCTAAAAGGTAATAAACGACAATAAGACCAACAGCAACATCGAGGGCTTGTGAAATGGACATTGTTTTCTCCTTGTTATGTTTCAGCGCGAATTTTCTTCAACTCTGCGAGCCAATCCAATGGCTTGGACCAGCGCTTTCTTTTACTTACGCCAACTTGGTTTTTCCTTGGCCTGTCCCATTTTGGTCCAGGCGGACCCGATTCCTCTTTTAGAAAACTTTTTACTCCCCACAATCCCTTATATTGTACCCAATCCAGCCTTGAATTCAAAAGCACACAACGCCACTCGTTTTTGAGTGGGATCGTTGTCTTGCGATCTGACAGGCTGCGTTTTAGAAAACTGCTTGATTTCGCCACGCCTTCGCGCAGGGAATCCCCTTGATGCCCGATACGAAAACCATCGCCCGTTGCCATTTCCATTGGCAGGCTTACCAGATAATGATCGTCTTCATCACGTAAATCACTAAATGCATCCCGCTCAAGAAAGTGTGATCCTCTTGCCGTGAGTTCATTTAATGCAATCTGACGCGCCTTTTGATTCGGGTTGAGTAATAAAAATAAATATTGAATCAATCCATCCGTCCAAAAAATAAGGCGCTGTAACTTCCCCTGTTTATACATGCTCGGTGAGCGAATCACTTCGGGCTTGCTGTAGTTCGCGTGCGATCCAAGCGCAACATACACCAGCGGATGCGTGGTCTCATTCCCCTGCATATCAACAGCCAGACGGGCGTTTTCCCACTTTTCCATATTGCCTGCGCCATGCTGTGAAAATAAAACCGCATACGGCTCATCATTCTTCAAATAAACCGCAACCATTTCCCAGTCTGCCTCGTGATGATTCATGCCATTTGCGGCAAACCGCCAATCATTGAAGGCATAAAAAAAATGATATTGTAAAATCGTCCAGTGATTTGTCCCCTTATCTGTTTTGTGCAAAATACGTCCATAATAAACAGGATCAGGATGCTTTTCAAGTATCCGCGCATATTCAAAATAAGCCTCCTGCGCGATCTTCTCTGTGGCTTGCGAAAGGATATCCATGATCATCCCCGGACCTTCTGGAATAATCTTTTCAAGAACAAACTTCATTGTGCGCACAGAAAGATAAAACAACGCAATCAGGTAAATTGGCAGAAAAATAAGATACTCCACGGCAATGCTTACATACCTGCTCTGGTGAAGAAAAAACCAGATCGGCGCAATTTCAAGCGCAATAAAAAGAATTGCGGCTAACGCAGTTGGAATGATCCTCAACCGAACCGGAGAGGCAAGCATAAAAAGAATTGAGGCAACAATAAACGAAATGGAAAGCGAAATTTCCACGCCTGCCGCGCCAGCCGCAATCCACCCAGCCGCTACACCCACCGCCGAAAAGATCGCCAGCCAAACCCACGCATCAGAATCATTCAGCGGCTTGTTGACGAAACGCAAATAAAATTGCTCACTCTTCAGCCGTCCAAGCCGTTTGATCAGCGGATCGTTAAGATGAGCAAATAACTCCACCATGCCTTGCGCTCCACTGGCAAAGAGCGAACATTTTTCGACATATGGCTCCACAGCCATCGGAAAAAAACGCTCGCTTTTTGCAAAGCGCAAAACAGGTTCATACTTTTTTAGTAATTCAAGATTGGTCACACAGCCTCTATGGTATAAATGCGATTATGGACACTCAATCCCTTATACATTCCTTTTCAACCTATTTTAATGCCAAACCTGAATTTATCGTCCGCGCACCTGGGCGTGTAAATCTGATTGGCGAACACACCGATTATAACGACGGATTCGTTCTGCCGATGGCGATTGATCATGCGGTGTGGATTGCGCTGGCGCCGCGGGCTGATTCAACCGTCCGCGTCCGTTCCCTCGACCTTGAAGTTGATTCGGCTTTCGATTTACATTCCCTGGCGAAGGGCGAAGGCTGGCTCGAATATATCAAAGGAGTCGCCGATCAACTGCAAAAAGCAGGGCATGAATTATGCGGATTCGACGCAGTGATGACCGGCGATGTGCCGCGCGGCGCGGGGTTATCTTCTTCCGCGGCTGTGGAACTTGCAACAGCGCGCGCCTTTGCGGCTGTTTCTGGCTTTGCGTGGGATGCGGCTCAAATGGCGAAGATCTCACAGAAAGCCGAAAATGAATGGGTGGGCGTGAATTGCGGCATCATGGATCAGATGGCAAGCGCGGCATCCAAAGCAGGCTACGCCTTATTTTTAGACTGCCGCACATTGGAAATGCAACACGCGCCTTTGCCTGAAAATACGTCAGTTGTGATCTTGGATACATCCACAAGGCGCGGGCTGGTTGATTCTGCGTATAACGAGCGACGCAGTCAATGTGAAGAAGCGGCGCGCTGGTTTGGCGTAAAAGCCTTGCGTGATGTGAGTGTGGATCAATTTGAAAAAAGCAGCGGGCTGAGTGAAGTTGTAATGAAGAGAGCCAGGCACATCGTGACAGAGAACGCGCGCGTGCTGGAGGCAGTCAACGTGATGCAGGCGGGGAATGTAAAACGGCTGGGTGAGTTGTTCAATGCCAGCCATGCCAGTTTGCGCGACGACTTTGAAGTGACCAACGAGGCGCTTAATCAAATTGTTGAGTGTGCGCAGGAACAATCCAGTTGTTATGGTGCGCGCATGACAGGCGCGGGATTTGGCGGATGCGCCGTAGCTTTGGTTCAAGAGGAAAATGCCGAGGAATTCACCAAATCAGTTTCCGCCGCATACAAGCAAAAATCAGGGCTGGATGCGAGCATTTATGTCTGCAAGGCAAGCGAAGGCGCGAATCTGGTTTACAAAGGCTGATAAATCCTTTCGCGCTAAGAGACTGTTAGTAACTTCACCACGAAGTCACCAAGCCACAAAGTTTTTCTCTTCGAGACTTCGCGCCTTTGTGGTCAAAAAAGCGGGTTTATTAAACAGACTCTAAAAAGAATGGCATAAAAAATGGACACGTTTTGCGTGTCCATTTTTGTTAACTATATGCCATCTGTTCGATTTCGAGGGCGCGTTTGCGAGGCTGGCGTTTGATGATTTTTTCTGCGGCAATGCGGGTTTGTCGCATTTGGGCGTTGCGGATGATCAACTTCATAAACTTTGTGTGATCAGTTGGGTCGTTTAGCAGGGAGAAATCTGCCGAGCCGGGTTCGTGAGGCGGATAGAAAATGCCGCAGTTCGGGTTAATCTCCAGCATGTGAATTACGCCATCGGCATCCATGCGGTAATCGCAGCGGGCATAGCCATTGCCGCCCAATTCCTTGAAGACGCGCATGGTTTGCTCGCGCAGGGTCTTTTGAATTTTCGGGTCACTTACAACAGCCACAGACATTTTTTCGTATTCAACCCATTTCATATCATAATGTTTGAAGGATTCTCCATTCGGGAAAATAAATTCAACGGGTGTGAATGTGAGCGGCTTTTTGGGATCGTCTGGATTTTCAGCAATGAGACAGGTGAATTCGCGTCCTTCAATAAATTCTTCAATCAGCGCGCGTCCAAACTCATTGATTTCAACCTCTAATTGTTCTCGTAATTGTTCAATGGTTTCAACGCGTGAATTGCGGCGAATGCCCACGCTGGCATATCCATGCGGCGGCTTGACCAGCATGGGAAATTTCAAACGCTTGACAACTTTTTCAGCATCTGTGACACGATTTACGAAAATCCAGTTCGGCGTAGGCACCGATACGCGGCGGGCGGCGCTTTTCATTTCATCGCGAGTTGGGTCGAAGAACTTTGAGTCTGCTCCGGTGAAGGCGGCATTGTATTTTTCGAGCGCATTCACAAGTGAAATGCCTGAAAGCGCGTCATCGGGAGTGCCGTCACATAAATTAATAAATGTTTCAACGCCTTCGTCCATAAGGTCGCGAATTTGTTTTTCCACATCCCTGGGTTGTACGAGATGCTGCTTCCAGCGATAGCCATTCATGTAGGCTGATGGGTCGTAGGGAATATCGTTTTCGTCTGGAAGGCTTGCCAATACGCAGATATACATAATCTTTCCTTTATTGTTGTGTTTCTAATTTTATTTTTATATTGCATAAATTTATTTTTATTGTCTTCATGTTCTTAACATAAAAATATTATTTACATATCCATTGTAACTAACTATTGATTTATGTAAAGGTTTTTGAGTATATATTTATCTTAAAATATCAATGAGACGCCTGGATTTCTTGTAAATATTTTCATTAAGGTTATTAAGGTATTTAAGAACCAAAAAGCGTGGAAGATTTCTTCCACGCTTTTTGGTATTCAAAAGTCTTTGCGACTGCGCTTTTATTTCCAGAACTGCGGAAGATGTTCCCTGTATGTCTTTAGATAATCATCCAGTATAAGTTTTGCAGAATCAAGATCGTGGATTGCGGGATCAAGCAAGAGGCATTGCAGCGCTTTTTCATAACTGCCTTCCACAGCGGCGTCCACACCCAATTGCGCAGTCATTAATTCGCGGCGGCAAAGTTCGGCAACCGGTTCTGGCAGTGACCCAACATGCACGGGGTGAATGCCCGCGCCATCCACCATGACCGGAGTTTCGACAATTGTGCCCAACGGCAAATTGGAAATTTGACCTGTATTTGGCAGGTTTGCGGCGAGATGATAATGATTGCCCGCGTAGGTAATATTTTCTATCATCTCCAGCGCGCCTTCGGAATCAGCATCGAGCAAGCCGTCAATGGACATGGCTCCATTTGCCATTTCGTTTAATCTATCAAGACTGAAATCACGCAGACCCGCCATCATTTCCCAGTCATACAGGCGGATGTTGAATTTTTCCCACGGTTTGGTGATTGGATCGCTCATCCACGGCAGATATTCACAGAGGTGGGTATCGCCAGGGATTGGGAACATGCCAAAGTCTTGAAAGATGCGGCGGGTGAGCGGTTCAAATTTCTCGTCAAGTTCAAAGAAGCGTTGTTTTAAAAGCGGATACAAATTTTGCCCCGTGCGTTTGTCGCGGATGGATACGATCCATGAAAAATGATTCGTTCCAGCGGCGCGGATGTCCAGCAATGGCACAGCCTGACTCTTTACCGCATGTTGAAGCGGGTGCTGCATTACATCCGCGTGCATGCCTTCGAGACCTTCGGGTACTTGAATGCCAAGTTCCTTTGCAAGCGCAACCCCCACCATGCCATACCCCGCATAGATTTGATGACACAACCCAACCACTTTGATCTTGCTGTACCGGTTGACCGCGTCGCAAATCCGCATCATGGGATTGGTAAAGTTGATGAACCATGCCTCAGGGCAAGCCTGCTCCATGTCGCGCACAATTTCCATGAGTGGCATGATGTTGCGCGCCGCGTGGATAAATCCGCCGGGTCCGCCATTTTCGGCGTATGGTTGATGCACGCCGTATTTTAAGGTGATGTCGTAATCTGATTTCCATAATTCTTCCCTTGGACCCACTTCAATGGCTGAGACAACAAAATTTGAATCGGTCAGTGCGTCTTTATGGTTGGTGTGGGCGCTGATGATAAACCCCGCATCCCATTCTTTGTTGAGCCTGTTTGCAAGACGGTGAACAATATCCAGGCTTTGTGCGTTGAGATCGACCAGCGCAATTTGTGACCCACGCAGTTTTTTGGATCGCATAATCGCGGCAAGTGTGTTCTCTCCAAACGATGCGCTGCCCGCGCCGATGACGGTGATTTTTGTCATATAAATCTCCTTGTGTTTTGGCTTCGGCGTATCTGAATTAGTATTTAAAAATGAAATGGGTGCGTTTCAATGAGTTGAGAGAAAGCCGTGTTCCGTTTGAAGGCTTACCCCTACGGGACACGAAGTACATTACAAATTGCAAGGTTCAACTGAAATGAAACACGCCCAAATGGTTTTCTCTGTGGTTGAATCTGTCTGATTTAGGTTTTAGAAGGAGTCCGAAAAGATTTAATGCGAATCCGCAAGGTCAAACAGAATATACGCATCGCTTTCGGCAAAGATGGGGTACCCATACAACTTTTCTTTTAGAGAAGGCTGACGGTTTAACTCGTTGAAGTCGGTGACCAGAAACAAATCCTTCTTGAATGCGATGTTTGCAAATTGCTGTTCAAAGTTTCGCTGTGCGCCGCGCAAGTCATCATGATAGAGCAAGTCGCCGTAGGTTGGCCAGGATGTGATGCTCTTCCAACCCCAGTAGGCAAGGCGCGAGCCGTAATCTTGTGTCAGACCCGCTACGTTTTTGTCGCCGATTTTTTCACTAATCTCAGCCCACATTTGCGCGTCGGGGCGATAGTCGGTGCGTTTCATTTCGGCGCGGATGTTCCAAAGCGATGCAAAGAGTCCGAGAAGCAGAAGGCTGGAGGCAAAAAGGCGGGCGAGGCGCGTTGCGGTAAGTCTGTTTAGTTGCGCGAAAAACCAATCGGCTACAGGCGCGAGCGACAATGCCACAATGGGAATTAATGGCAGGCTGTAGTAGTCGTGCGACGAAATGTGATAGTTAAAATAAATGCCAAAGAAAACGTACCCAGCCCAAAGCCCGATCAGGAAGCGGCGTTTTTCATTTTCCAAAAAAAATAAGCCGAGCAATCCCAGCATCAGGGCAATGCCGCCGATGACGATGTTCAGCATTCCGATCCAGCCGAGGTAATATGATGGGCTAAGGAAGAGGGCTGGGATGAAACGCCCGCCGAATTGTTGACCGAGGTAGCCCGCGATCCAAACGCCGTAGATGACGTATGCCGCACCCGGCAGGATTCCCAAAGCGGTCATGACATAAACCTGGGGCCTGCGTACGGTTTCAAGAACAGAATCTCGTCTGAGGGCTGATCCCAAACCGCCGCCGATGATGAAGAATGCCGCGACAAATTTCACATAAATGGCGAATCCGCCGAATAGCCCCGCGATGATGGCCCATTTATATGAGGTCGGTTCGTCTGCCCAGTTATAAACCGCCCACCAAAAAATAATAATCAGCGCCACCATTAACGGATCGGGTTGAAAACTGCGGCTGGCGTTGACGGCATACGGCGCGAAAAGATAGAAGGCAGTGGTGACAAGCGCGCCGTCTGTGGTGGTGAGTTGGCGCGCAAGTAGAAATAAAAAGAATGCGCCGATGACCCAAAACAAAGAAGAATAAACGCGCGCGATCCACAATTGCTCGCCGGTAAATTGATAGGTGAATGCGACAACACGCTCGATGATCTCAGGTTCTATCGCGGCGCGAATTTTCCATTGTTGAATGGCAAATTCACGCTGATCTGCGGGGGCGTCTGTGAGGGTTTGGTAATACATGCCGCGCGCTTTGAGCGCAGAAAGTAGTTGGCGCGTGGGGTGGAAATCAAGCGGAAGATCGGTCAGATCATATAGGCGGATGGCAAGCCCCAAGCCTAAAAGTAAAACAAGCGCGGCAATTTGAGAGAAGCGGGAGGAGAAAAAAGGTACTTTCATTTCAGGCACAGCCCGCCTATTGTAACGTAAAAAGATTTGGGTGTGTTTCTCTCAACTTATTGGGAGTGGCTAAAAGAATGGGCTACACCGGCGGGCGGCGCCAGGGAGAAAACCGCTCACCACAGAGATCACGGAGTTCACAGAGATTTTTGGAGGTTTTTCTCAGTGCTCTCGGTGTGCTCTGTGGTTAAATCCTTTGGCAAGCCCACAAGATACAGTCCCGTTTTTGCAGGGAACTTTTTTGGTTTGCAGGCGTTTCATATTTGGAGGTATTCAACCATGAAAAAAAACATGCTCAATTTAATAGTTCTTGTATGTATGTTGATCTCTTGCTCTGTGTCCACGCCTGCACCTACGCCAAGCGCCGCCGACATTGAAAAAGAGGAACAGGCTATTTATTCCTTATTTTTACATGATGCGGGCGGCGCTGCGCTTATTTTGCAAGACACAGCCTCAGAAATTTCAACGGAGAAACCCCAACAATCCATTGATTACATCAAATCTGGTTTGGAAAGCATTTCAAGCGAAACCCTCAATAATTATCTCAGCCGCAACGCGCAGCCCAGTCAACTTTCGCCAGACATGAACCTCGGAATGGACTACATCCTCTTAAGCGCCGATGAACTTGCTGAAATTTTCAGCCAGCCTAACTGGAATGAATTCCTTGCCGAGAAATATCCGGGTTCGTACGGGCTTTACACCTTTTCGCGCGTTGGCTTTAATAATTCACTTGATCAGGCTGTGATTTATGTCAGCAATGTCGCCGCTCCCATGATGGGCGCAGGATTTTATTATTTGATGGAGAAGAAAAACGGCAAGTGGCTTATCAAAGAGCAGGTCAATGTCTGGATGTCGTAAAGCAATAAATGTGGATTAAACAAAAAAGCCTCTTTTGCGCCTTGCCCCGCATGGCACAAAAGAGGAGGGGGGAGTAAGAATCGAAGAGTAATAAACGAATGGCTTATTGCTCTTCGATGTTTAAACAAGCTTCTTTAATCGCCTCAATGACGATTCTGCCTTTGGATTTTGAAATATACCGTTTGCCGGCGCCCAGCATGTAATCTTGGTTTTCGTTGGAATGTGTTACCCAGATAACGCCGCTTTTGCATTCAATTGCCATGCGGTGCTGTGTTTCGTCCAAATCAAGGATTTGGTGAGAGTGGAGAAGTAATTCGATTTTGGGGGTTTTGGATGTGAGGTTCATTTTGGCTCCTAAATTATTTCGCTTATTGACCCTAGTATCACACAAACTGAAAAAGCGGTACAGAAGCAGAACTTGTAAATTGTAACCATAACAGTTTATGATAAAATAATCTGTACTGGTCAAAATTTGAAAAACTGTATCCACACTTCACATGACTTTAAAACCTCAAAAAACACTCCGCTATCAAGAACTTGCTGAACGTTGCGCCGAACTCATTCGCCATGGCACCTATCCAATGGGAGAGCGTCTTCCGTCGGTGCGGCAGGCGAGCCTTCAACATGGGGTCAGCATTAGTACGGTCTTGCAGGCTTATTCGCTTTTGGAAAGCCAGGGGCTGATCGAAGCCCGCCCCCAGTCTGGATATTATGTCCGCGCAGAAGTGGATGAAGGGCTGTTGCCCGAACCCGAAACCTCCTCGCCGCGTCGTGATCCCAGCGCCATCAGCCTGCATGAACTGGTGATGATGCTGATGCACGACTCGGCAAACCCAAATCTGGTACAACTTGGCGCGGCGTTGCCAAACCTTGATACCCTGTTGACTCAAAAGATCAACCGTATTATCGCAAACATCGCCCGCACGAAAGGGCAGGATGCGCATCAATACATATTCCCGCCCGGGTTGGAGGCTTTGCGCGTGCAAATTGCGCGGCGCGCGGTCAACACGGGTTGTAACCTATTCCCATCTGATATTTTGATCACCTCCGGCGGAATCGAAGCCATTGATCTTTGCCTTCATGCCGTATGCCGGCCGGGCGATATTGTGGCAATTGAATCCCCCTCATATTTTGGCACACTGCAAGCGCTCGAAGTACACGGACTTCGCGTGCTGGAAATTCCAACCCACCCGCGTGAAGGCATCAGCCTTGATGCGCTGGAGTTTGCAATCGATCACAACCCAATTCGGGCTGTGATTGTCATTTCCAATTTCAACAATCCGCTTGGAAGCGTGATGTCAGATGAAAAGAAGGAAGCCCTGGTCAATTTGCTTTCCCGTCACGACATTCCTTTGATCGAAAACGATGTGTCCGGTGAAATCTATTTTGGCGACAAACGTCCCATGGTCTGCAAGGCGTTCGATACAAAGGGATTGGTGATGCTGCTTTCATCCTTCTCGAAAGACATCAGCCCGGGGCTGAGGGTGGGGTGGCTGGCGCCGGGGCGTTACCGCTCTGAAGTGGAATGGTTAAAATTCACGCTTAATTCATCATCGCCCACCCTGTCTCAAATGGCGATTGCAGAATTCCTCGAAAGTGGAAGTTATGATCAACACCTGCGGCGTATTCGTCGGGAGTATGCGCGCAATGTCAGTTTGATGTCTGATTCTGTGATGCGTTACTTTCCCGAAGGTACGCGGCTGACGCGCCCGTCAGGTGGGTTTGTGCTTTGGGTTCAATTACCCGAAAATGTGGATTCGCTTCACCTTTACAAAATTGCCCTACAGGGCGGCATTACACTTGCTCCAGGTCACGTATTCTCGGCTACTTATCAGTTCTCGAACTTCATCAGGTTGAATGCGGCCATGTTTAATTATTCAACAGAGCGCGCAATTGAACGGTTGGGAGTGATGGTCAAGGGACTTGAGAGGGGCTGAGCCTTAACTTTAAATGAGTTGAGAGAAGGACGGGTCGCGTGTTTCGTGTTCTGTTTGAAGGTTTATGAAATGCGTTATACATTGTAAGGTTCAACTGAAATGGAACGCATCCATTGTATAAAACCGTAACGCGCTTTACGAAAAAAGGTATTTATGACCGCAACCCCTGATCAAAAAAATAAATCTCACCCATTGGATATTTATGGGAATACAAAGCGTATTACGCGGATATTCCAATGGTTTACAGTGGCGATATTACTGTCTTTGATCGCAGGGATCTTCATTTCCCTTTCAGTCAATAACACTTTATCCGCAACAATTATCGCAGTTGGCATATTGCCTATTCCGGTGGTTTTCTTTCTGGCGCGTACCAGATATTTTGAATGGGCATTCTTGCTTCTGGCTCTGACCTTGCTTTCCTTAATGACCATATTGGCAACGTATGGTCTGGGAATTCACCAGATCAGCAACCTGGTATTTCCCGCCATTTTAATCATTACCAGTTTGGTCATAAGAAAACGAACCATGACCTTCCTGATACTGTACACCATTGGGTGTTTGGGCTGGCTTGTTTTTGGAGAAATATACGGAGCCTATACCCCCGTTCCCCTTGTAAAAAGCATTCCCGAAGATTTCTTTTCAGCGCTGCTTGCCATTCTTGCAACCGTAAGCATCGCCCATCTTTTAACTGAGAACTTATTTCAAGCCAACCAGCAATTACAAAAAGAACTCAAGAATCGTGAACTGGCTGAAGAAAAGTACAGCAATATTTTTGAGAACTCCATTGGCGGAATCTTTCAGAGCACGCGGGATGGATATTTTCTCAACGTCAACCCTGCCATGGCGCGTATGTACAAATACGACTCCCCCGCAGACATGATTCGAAACGTTACAAATATTTCATCCCAACTTTATGTCGAAGCAGCCACCAGAGAGATTTTGCACAACCTTCTTGAAGAGGTAAAACAGGTCTCTGGGTTTGAATCGCAGGAATATTGCAAGGACGGCTCAAAATTTTGGGTGTCAACGAACATACAAGTTATTACTGATGCAGATGGTAACGTTCTATATTATGAAGGCACGGTCGAAGATATTACCAAGCGTAAACAGGCTGAAGCGGCGTTACAGAGCAACCAACAACGTCTCCAGGCTTTCTTCAACCAATCGCTGGATGGTTTTTTCTTCAGCATGTTCGATCAACCTCAACCGTGGAATGATGCCATTGATAAGGAAAAAATATTAAATTACATCTTCGTCAACCAACGTTATACAGATGTTAATAACGCCATGTTGGAACAATACGGCACATCCCGCGAGAAATTCCTAAGTCTTACATCCAGTGATATTTTTGCCCACGATCCACAACAGGGGCTTTCTTTGCGCCGGCAATTATTTGATACAGGTCATTTACAAACTGAAACTTATGAGCGCAGGGACGATGGTTCGCCAGCCTGGTTTGACGGGGAATATGTCTGTCTGTACGATGAACAAAAATGTATTACAGGTTTCTTTGGCATTCAACGCGATGTTACCAGACGCAAACAGGCGGAAATTGAACGCGAGCAATTGATCCACGAGCTTGCTGTTAAAAATGCCGAATCTGAAACCCTGCGCGAAAGTTTTGCCGTCATTGTTGGCTCATTTGAGTTTTCTGAAATTGTTCAAAATATTCTCGATCAGATCAGGCGCGTCATCCCATACGATAGCGCGTCCGTATGGAAATGGGAAAACAACATCCAAAGATTTATTAGTGGACGCAACCTGCCGCCCATGTTTTTTGATGGAGAAGTTGACTTCGTTACTGAAGAAACAAACTCTGCTTTGCCTGTAATTATGGGACAGGTTCCGTACATATTAAATAACAACGTTCAGGAAGAACTGGCTGATTTCAACCAAGAGCCGCATACCTTTGTTAACTCCTGGCTCGCAATTCCGCTTAAAACACATGGAAATATCATCGGACTAATTGCCCTCGACGGCAGGCAGAAAAATCAATTCAATGAACATCATGCTGAACTGGCTGTTGCTTTTGCCAACCAGGTTGCAATTGCGCTGGAAAATGCGCGGCTTTTCACTGAAATCCAAAACGAATTATCCATGCGCGAGAAACTCATCAAGGAACTTGAATCAAAGAACACAGAACTGGAACGTTTCACATACACCATTTCTCACGATCTAAAATCTCCGCTGGTTACGATCAACGGCTTTCTGGGCTACTTAAAAGGCGATATTGTTTCAGGCAACATAACCCGTGTGCAGACGGATATTCAGCGCATTCAAGATGCTGTGGATAAAATGCACCTGTTGCTCAAGGAACTACTTGAACTTTCCCGTATTGGGCGTATTATTAATCCACCTGAAAAGATTTTTTTTGATGAACTTGTGCGGGACGTATTGGAACTTGTCCACGGACAATTGGCGGCGCGCGGTGTAACGGTTCAGACTCAGCCCAACCTGCCAGCCATTCGAGGAGATCGTCAGCGTCTGGTAGAGTTCCTGCAAAACCTGGTTGACAATGCGTCCAAATATATGGGTGACCAGCCTTCCCCATGTATTGAAATTGGACAACACGGCCAAGAGGGCGGTTTGCTTGTATTTTTTGTCAAAGACAATGGCATGGGTATTAGCCCGCAATATTATGATCTTATATTTGGACTCTTCAACAAATTGGACGCAAAATCGGATGGAACTGGTGTGGGGCTTGCCCTCGCCAAGCGCATTATCGAAGTTCACGGCGGCCGGATTTGGGTGGAGAGTGAAGTTGGAAAAGGCTCCACGTTTTTCTTTACCCTGGCTCGCGGCGATTAATTTTCATACCACTCCTGAGTACCATTTGCCTTTCGCAGAAGGGTTGGAGGCGCAACCAAAAGCCCCATTTATTGTTACAGTAGATATAGATTAAAGGTGACTACTCATCCGTCAAATTTTTCTCTCGAAAACCAGACCCTAAAGGTTTTTTCGATATAGCAGAAGTCTTGTTTGCAAGAAAATCTTGATAGAAATTTCGTTTTGATTTGCAAAAGAAACCTTTAGGGTTTTGCCCTGAGTAGTTACAAAAAATCAGCAAACAAAGAGAGAATGGGCTTGGGATGAACCAGATTACCCTAGTAATTGTTGACGACCATCCATTATTTCGTCAGGGTGT
>JFJP01040879.1_pt1 | contig 15609 bp, 12 predicted proteins | sample 431651 | NCBI WGS metagenome assembly JFJP01 (sample SAMN02602958, study PRJNA72255) | Microbial mat metagenome, whole genome shotgun sequencing project. | biome: fresh water; feature: sink hole; material: water; isolation source: purple microbial (photo- and chemosynthetic) mats found in... | reverse complement strand
GAATGGGTGAAAGGGGGAATGGGTGAAGAAAGCAGATAAAAGTAATTGTGCCGTTGCGCCGTTGAACCGTTGTACCGTTAATATTGAATTTTAAGTGAATGAGTAAAAAAGTATATATCGAGACCTATGGCTGTCAGATGAATGTAGCAGACAGTGAGGTAGTTATGTCCATCCTGACAGATGCCGGATATGTATCATCTGACAATATTAATGATGCCGGGTTGATCCTGATAAATACCTGTTCGATAAGGGATAACGCAGAGCAAAGAATATGGGGCCGGCTGAAAGCTATCAGCCATCTGAAAAAGAGAAAGAATGATCTTAAGATAGGCATAATAGGCTGTATGGCAGAAAGGCTTAAGGAGAAACTGATAGAGACTGATCAGCTGGTTGATATAGTTGTTGGTCCGGATGCTTACAGGGAACTACCCATGCTTGTGGCTGAAGCTGAGGCCGGACATAAAGCTGTGAATGTTCTGCTATCGAGAGAAGAGACATATGCCGATATATCTCCTGTGAGGATGGATAAGAACGGGGTCTCCTCATTTGTGTCAATTATGAGGGGATGTAATAATATGTGTGCCTATTGTGTGGTACCGTATGTCAGGGGAGCTGAAAGGAGCCGGAACCCCGAATCGATAATAAGGGAGGTAAAAGAGCTTTTTGATATGGGTTACCGGGAAGTTACCCTTCTGGGACAGAATGTTGATTCTTACAAATGGGAAGATAACAACAGAAAATTAGGATTTCCAGAGCTTCTTGAAAACGTGGCGAATGTGAGCCCGCTCTTAAGGGTGCGATTCTCAACCTCTCATCCTAAGGATATTTCAGATGAGCTCCTTTACACCATTGCCAGGCATAAGAATATCTGCAAACACATTCATCTTCCGGCCCAGAGCGGAAGCAGCCGTATTCTGAAACTTATGAACCGCGAATACACACGGGAGGATTATATGGATCGTATTAATGCTATCCGGCGCATAATACCTGAATGCAGCCTTTCCACAGATATGATCACAGGGTTTTGCTCTGAATCGCGAGAGGATCACGAAGCTTCACTCTCTCTCATGGATTGGGTAGGTTATGATTTTGCCTATATGTTTAAGTACAGTGAAAGACCAGGAACCAAAGCAGCAAGAAAACTGAAAGATGACGTTACTGAAGAGACTAAGTCAGAGAGGCTCAGCGAGATGATCCTTCTTCAGAACAAGCTGTCAGCAAAGTGCAAGAAGAGCGATGTGGGAAAGGTATATGAAGTACTTATTGAAGGAAGCTCAAAACGGTCAAAAGAACAGCTTTCGGGCAGGACCTCTCAGAATAAGGTAGTAGTATTTCCCGCAGGCAATTATAAAAAAGGCGAATACGTAAATGTCATGATAGAAAAGTGTACCTCAGCCACACTGATAGGCAAAGCCGTTTCTTCACATTAACAGTAAGCGCTTTCTGGTACCTACTTCTTCTTCTCTCCCAGTAAAATCTGCAGTTCATCAAGCTGTTTAGCTGAGATCTGAGATGGTGTGTCAAGCATAACATCGCGTCCCGAGTTGTTTTTAGGGAAGGCGATGAAATCTCTTATTGAATCCTGTCCTCCGAACATTGCAACCCACCGGTCGAACCCAAAGGCAATTCCTCCATGAGGAGGGGCCCCGTATTTAAAGGCATTAAGCAAAAATCCAAATTGTTCATTTGCCTCTTCATCGCTGAATCCCAATACTTTGAACATTAATTTCTGGATGGCAGCATCGTGAATCCTGATTGATCCGCCGCCAATCTCAACACCATTAATAACCAGATCATATGCATTGGCTCTGACCTTGCCCGGCTCTGTTTCCATAAGGCGAATATCGTCAGGATTTGGAGATGTAAACATGTGATGCATGGCATAAAACCTTTGTGTGTCATCATCCCATTCAAGCAGAGGAAAATCGACAACCCACAGGGGAATAAACTTATCCTTTGTTCTTAAACCCAGCCTTGTTCCCATCTCAAGTCTCAGTTCAGAAAGAGCGGTCAGGGTCTTTTTCTTATCTCCGGCAAGTATAAGTATAAGATCGCCAGGTTTTGCATTTATGGCATCGGCCCATTTCTTAAGTTCCTCAGCTGAATAAAACTTATCGACTGATGATTTTAGTGTCCCATCTGCATTATACCTCAGGTATATAAGTCCACCAGCGCCAATCTGTGGTTTCTTAACAAAATCAGTCAGTTCGTCAAGCTGTTTCCTGGTGTATTCAGAACAGCCTGAGGCGCATATCCCACCGATATAACCTGCGTTATCAAAAACAACAAATCCATGTCCCTTAGCAATATCAGTCAAGTCATTGAATCTCATATCGAAGCGAAGGTCGGGCTTATCTGAACCATAATATTCCATTGCATCGCGATATGGTAACCTCAGGAATGGCTCGCTGAATTCGATTCCCCTTACCTGCCTGAACAGATATTTAGCTAGTCCCTCAAATGTTTCGAGAATATCATTTCTTTCAACAAAAGACATCTCACAGTCTATCTGAGAAAACTCAGGTTGTCTGTCGGCCCGAAGATCTTCATCCCTGAAACATTTTACAATCTGGAAATACTTATCAAACCCGGCTACCATGAGCAGTTGTTTAAGTGTCTGTGGTGACTGTGGCAGTGCATAGAAAGTACCTGGTTGCATTCTTGAGGGCACTACAAAATCGCGGGCCCCTTCAGGAGTAGATTTGATCAGTACAGGCGTTTCAACTTCAATAAAGCCTATTGAATCCATATATTTGCGCACTTCCTGAGCCACTCTGTGACGAAGGACAATTGCGTTTTTAACAGAGTTTCTCCTGAGATCAAGATAACGGTATTTCATTCTCAGCTCCTCGCCACCGTCGGTGTCCTCCTCGATTGTAAAGGGAGGGATCTCGCTCCTGTTCAGAATATTTAGTTCACTAACATCTATTTCAATCTCGCCTGTCGCGATCTTATGATTTTTATTACTTCTCTCCCTAACTTTTCCTTTTGCCTGAATTACAAACTCGCGGCCCAGCTTACGTGCCTGTTCACATAATTCACTGTTTGTATCCATGTTAAATACCAGTTGTGTGATGCCGTACCTGTCGCGAAGATCGACAAAGGTCATTCCGCCCAGATCTCTTGATTTCTGTACCCAGCCTGATAAAATAACATCTTTTTCAACAGAGTTCATGTTTAACTCGCCGCAAGTATGTGTTCTGTACATCTCTCTCGTTTTAAATTTCAGCAAAAGTAAGAAAATTATCAGATTGCAATGATCCGGATATTCTTTCTATTTTTGAACATAAATCCTGTCATGATGAACCAGAGCAAAAAAGAGCATTATATGAAAGCGGCCCTGGCTGAAGCTATGAAAGCATTTGACAAGCAGGAGGTACCTGTGGGAGCAGTTGTTGTATGCAATGATATGATAATTGCCAGGGCACATAATCTTACAGAAACCCTTAAGGATCCGACTGCTCATGCTGAGATGCAGGCTATTACTGCAGCAACGAACTGGCTCGGAGGAAAATACCTTACCGACTGTACAATATATGTTACTCTGGAGCCATGTGCAATGTGTGCCGGAGCTCTTGGCTGGAGCCAGGCATCAGGGCTGGTCTTTGGAGCTTCTGATGAAAAAAAGGGATACAGGTCGGTATCAGACTCTTTACTCCATCCGAAAACAAAAATTGAATCAGGAGTGCTCGAAAAGGAATGCCAGGAAATCCTAAAGAAGTTTTTTAAAGGCAAGAGGATAGAATAAACTTATTGTGGTTTTAAATTTATAGAAATACCTTCTTATTTTAACCTTTTACTCTATTATGAATGTATCTGTCCAATCCAGTAATCTTGCTTGTTGGAAACAAATACAGAACAAAAAGTGCTGCCATTTCAATAAGATTTTTATTGACTATCCAGTAACTTCCTTCAACATGTATATTTTCTCCTAAACCAGAAAATGGAGGATATGCCAGATAGTAAAGTGATAAGAGAATAATTCCTAAAATCTTACCGGGCCTCGACAATAAACCGACAAACAAGCTTAAACCGATAAGTATCAGCCCCCATTCATTGAGAAAATCAACAATTTTGAGTAAAGATTCGGACTGTGCAATGCTTGTAAAGAACGAAGCAAATGGTCCGACTGAGTCAAGTAGATACTCCTTTGCTGTCCAACCGGGAGTAAAGAATTTTACTAATCCCTCATATAAAAAATGCCATCCTATTAAAACCCTCAAAAAAGTAAGTCCAAAAACCTGCAAGCCTGAATAATTTTCCTGGATTAATATTTTTTTCATCTCATTTATATTTTCAAATAGTTAACCAATTATTGCCTTTTCATTTCTGGGATCCCATTTCACCGGTTTTTTGTGTACATAAGCTAAATTTGCCAGGTTAAATGTGATTGCTTCTTCAAAGCCAACATCAATATTGCAGCTTGTTTTTCCATGTCCGCGAATGGAGTCAATCCATTCTTTAAGATGCAATAAGGTTGCATCTATCACCTTCCCGTCAATGAAAGTAGGGCCATAGCCTCCTTTCATGTAAGCTTTGGATGTTGCTGATGAGACACCATCAATATCGGCATTAGGTTCATAATAATATAAAGGGTCTGAGGAGTCGATATTTATATCTTTATACAATTCCGAATTTCCATCCTTATAGATCATGATTGCCCTGTCGATATCCATGGAGGCTTCGCTTCCCAGAATATGCGATTGCCTGTAGATCCCATTTTTCAAGGTGCCATCGTAGGTCAAAGTCAGGCCTCTTTCCGGGTAATGGAATATAGCATTTATAACATCCGGCATATCCCCATGGTCCTTATAATAATGCTGGCCTCCGAGCGCAACTACTGTTTCAGGTATACCAAGATTCAGTACCTGATTGACACAGTCGTAATAATGTGAAAAATCATTACCAATAACACTGGTTCCATAGTCGCTGTAACGCTGCCAGCTAAAATATCTTTTTAAGTCGAACTCATGCCAAGGTGCATTTCCCAGGAACTCTTTCCAGTTAATATTATCCTTGTTTCCCAGAAGGTGATCAAAAGCATCATCCCTGATCCAGGCTCCAAACCGTGTGTTCCTGTTAGTATAAGTATGCACCATGGTAACATCCCCTAATACTCCCTTTTTATATAATTCGCCTGCAACTTTAAAACTCATCTGCTGACGGTTCTCATGTCCCAGTTGAAAAACTACTCCTGTCGATTTAATAATATTTTTCAGGCTAACAGCCTCCTCAATGCTATGGGTCATAGGTTTTTCAAGATAAACATGTTTGCCTGTTTTTGCGGCATCTATTGCTATTTGGGCATGAGTATGATCGGGAGAGGCAATTATAACTGCATCTATTTCATCGCTTGCGACCATTTCCCTGTATGATGAAAAAACTTTTGCCTGTTTTTGTCCTCTTTTTCTGCCACCAGGATGTATATCATTTAAAGATATTTCGACCCCACGTTTTGCATGGACATCGAATGTATCGCAAACACCAGCAAATTCAACATTCAGGTCTTCCTGATTCAGGAAATCCTGTATCTTGTCTGAATACTTGCCATTAACAGTATTTTTTCTGATAAAATCAGGATGAACGTATCCAAGTGACTGAAGCAATTGTTCACCCCGCCAGCCATTGCCAACCAGGCCAAACCGCAAACAGTTATTTGCATTGCTTGTTGGTGGTGTCAATTTCTCTCCGGGTGCTTCCAGATTGGCAATTTTCAGAGTTTCACGATAATCCGTTCTTCTGGCTTTAGTGTCCTTTGAAAAATTATCTTTAAAAGAAAAAGCAAAATAGCCCAGGAAAGGAACTGCTGCCAGTCCTTTTAAAAAATCTCTCCGCATAACTTTGTTCATAATTAATTCCATTTAATTTTCAATCAACTTTAGAGAATACCTGTTCTCCAGTTTAAAAATATACACTCCAAATTATTTTTAACGTATTTGTTTTTATAATCTTCAGGACTCTTTTTGCGGGGCTGATCTAACTACTTTTGTATTTCCGCCTTTTTCCATCAGCAGATCCAACGGTTTGTTTGTCTTCCATGAATTTCCTGTGAAATCGGGTACCTGAATTGAATTCGAGTTGTTAGCAACTGACCATTCGCTCAAAGGGGCTATAGAACTCCACAATGCTGCATCATAAACATCCTGATCCAAAGGTAACCCGTTTCTCAGGCAATCTATCGTGCGCCAGTTCATTAAGAAATCCATTCCTCCATGACCCCCAACCTGTTTCGCCATTTCTCCTACTCTGCGGATTATTTCCGGAGTATATTCTTCTTCAATTGCCTTATACTGGTCATCAGAAACCCATTTATCTCCAATGGAAATTTTAGCAGGTAACGGATACTTCATGGCAGCTCCTTTTGTGCCGCTGATCTTATGTATCCTTGAATATACATTAGGTGATGTAACATCATGTTGAACCATAATCGTTCGTCCGCAAGTGGTCCGTATTGTTGAAGTTGTAATATTACCCCTATAAGGTTTATCTACAAATTCTTTATAGAATTCATCCTCAGCCGCCAGTTCTTTGGCTGTCATATTCATCTGAAAATCCTTGCTGGTTACAGACACCATAAAATCCATCTTATCGCCCCTGTTAATTCCCATTACCTGACATACTGGGCCCAAACCGTGTGTAGGATAAAGATTCCCATTTCGTTTGGCATTCTCCTTTAGTCTCCACATTTCCCAATATCCTCCTGTCTTGCGGAAATTATGTTCAAGAAGGTTATGGTTATAAGCGCCTTCACAATGTACTATCTCACCAAAGAATCCCTGGCGGGCCATATTCAAGGTGAGCAGCTCAAAAAAGTCATAACAACAATTTTCCATCATCATACAGTGTTTGCGTGTTTTCTCTGAAGTCTCCACCAGCTGCCAGCATTCTTCCAACGAGGTTGCTGCAGGCACTTCAATACATACATGTTTGCCATGCTCCATGGCATAAACAGCCATGGAGGTATGCATGTTCCAGGGAGTGGCAATATATATCAGATCAATATCATCCCTGTCGCACATTTTCCTCCAGCCTTCAGCGTCATCAGAATAAATGTCAGGGGAAAAACCAGAGCCTGCAATTCTTTCTTTTGCTTTTTCAATTTTTTCAGGAATAAGGTCACAAAGGGCTTTTATTTCAACCCCCTCAAGAAGACTAACACCTGTTAAATGAGTCAATCCCCTGCCAAGGCCAATATGTCCAGTACGAACAATATCCATTTTGGGAGCAGCGTATCCCGACATGTTGAATATCTGATCTCTTTGTTTTATTGACAGCTTCCTTATATTATCGAGATATGATACCGTGCCTTTTTCTATTGTTTGTATACATGAAGGCAAGATATTAGCACCTACCAAACCGACACCTGCCAGGCCACTTAGTTTTAAAAAATTTCTACGATTGCTTTTCATAATATTTGGATGTTTTCATTTGTTTTTAAAATCCAGAATCAGTTAGTCAGGGGATAGCACTACACTTTACCTGGCTTTCTCATGTTTTGGAAATACACGAATTGGGCTGTAACGGATATAAGATTCAAATACTTCAGTATCAGGGCCAACTACTCTTGGATCACCTGACCTTTTCAGTTCACTCAGCAATTCAGTTTTCATTTCCTGCTCGAATGATGTATAATCAGGGTTGCCACAGAGATTTGTCAGGCAATAAGGATCATTCAGAACATCATAAAGTTCAAACATGGGTCGTTTTGAAAATGCCAGATCAAAATAGTACTTAATATTTTGTTCTGAATAATGTTCAACAATAAATGATTTGGATGGACTCTCATCAACGTCGGTAAATGCCCATTCAGAATGATGTTTCCCTGTCTCATCGATTCCAAAAAAGGGTAAAAGTTCATTATTTTCACCAACATTTAGAGCCTGGGGATCTCCGGCAGGCCAAAGGTCGGCTTTCATGTTCCAAACAAGTAAGTATTTTTCACTTCGTATAGCACGCACGGGATATCCGAGATTGTTCCATCTTGAAGAGGAATGACGTTCCCTGCCAGCATATACATATTTTTTAGTTGCATCAACAATGCCAGAAGCTTTTAATGTCAGAATATTGCAAATACTTCTTCCAAAAACAGGCATCATCCCTTCCGGATTTGTATGTGTCATTTCCAGAATAGTAGGAGCAAGATCGACGAAACTTACTGGATCATTTACAATTCTGTTTCCGGAAAATCCTTTTGGATAACTAATAGCCAGCGGAACATGGGCTCCATATTCGAAACAGTTAGCTTTGGCTCTGGGGAAAGGCATTCCGTTATCGCTAGTAACAATAATGATTGTATTCTCAAGTTCGCCGACCGAATCAAGAAAGTTTAATATTTCTGACAGATGAAGGTCGAACCATTCAATTTCCACTGCGTAATCTAAAAGATCATCTTTTATTTCAGCATCATCAGGAAGAAATCCAGGAACATCAACCATGGAATGATCCTTATTATTACGTTTCCACGAGTCTCTTTCATATTTTCTGTGGGGCTCTGTGGCACCATACCAGAAATAAAAAGGTTGGCCCGGCTGACGCTTGCTCATAAAGTCACAGAAATTGGCAAAATAGTTTATTGATCCGATCTCTCCTGCAGTTCTGTCGTCAGCCGGATCACCTATTTTATATTGAAGGGTATTGTAGCTTTTCCCTGCTGCATTTTCTTTTCTCCATAACGAATCAAATTCATTTCGGGCGTATTGAAAAGGTTCTACTCCTTTCCCCGTGTATCCTGTATGATAACCATTGGCGTTAAGCACATCCACAAAGGGAACATATTTTTTCATCCAGCTTGATGCATGTTGGCCGCTCTGTTCGTTCTGCCAATGGTATCGGCCGGTCACGAGTGAACTACGTGAAGGTGCAGATCCAGGGGAGCCTGACCAGCAATTAGTAAAATAAATACCGTTATGTGCTACCCTGTCAAATCCGGGAGTGTTAATAAATCTGCAACCTGCAAAACTTGTATGCGCGAAGGATTGATCATCGCTTATAGCAATTAAAATATTAGGGAGATGTGTATCCTTCTTTTCTTTCGACTGGCATGCAGTAAAAAACAATCCTCCTCCAAAGGAACAAATAACTACAGTTGATAAAATTTTCATATAATTACTAATATTAAATCGTAACAAATTAAAAGCAACAGACTGTAGTTATTTGTTGCTCCACTATTTCAATAGCTCTGGGTACAACGAAAAAACCTATTAACTGGGAAAAGGCACCTAGCTTTTCCAATGATTTTACTAGTCTCAAATTTGTATATTGATAAAAACGCTCATGCTTTTAAAAATATCCCCTTTTTATACAGGAACAATAAAAAGAACCATTTTACCATCAAAAGACATAAGGCAAGAAAGACGGGCTGAACTATCCCAAGGTATTTTGAGAATCCAAGAAAAATCTTGTCCGAAATGAATTTGAAATCAATAAAATTTTGTCCCACCCATATCGTAATAGCATTCATGCCGATAACAACAAGGAAGAATGTCCATTTCTTAAAACCTTTCACATCAATTATCCAATAGAAAACAGCCATCAACAACATACTCCATCCCGATGTATAAAGAACAAATGAGCTGGTCCAGACATTTCTGCTTATAAAAAAAAACTGCCCCCATATCCAACCTGCTGCCAGAAGAATGATCCCAGCGACAATGAATCCGGTAGTCTTCTGATTTCCGGTTCTTTTGGTTAGCAGCCAATGGCCTCCCAGCACACCTATCATTGTTGATGCCAGAGCAGTGAAAGTAGAAAGGATGCCCTGTCTGTCATAAATACCTAAACCCAGAGTGCCGGGAATTATTTTCTGATCGAGCCAGGTTGTGAGGCAGCCTTCAGGTGTCAACACACCTGGCCCATAAGCAGGAACCGGGATAAATTCCACCGCCGCCCAATAACCTATAAGGATTGCAATAATAATGTATCCCTGCACCCGCCAGTTTGTATGTAGCACCAACAGGCTTGCAAAAAAGTAACAAATTCCTATACGTCCCAGAACGCTTGACCAGCGCATGGCTGGCCAGTCAAAACGAAGAAGGCCATAATTAACAAGCCCAAGCAAAATCAGTATAACCGCCCGCTTGCTGATATGAAACAGAATCTCATTATCGGTCTTTCCATTTTCTTTTTTGCGCAGGATAACAATTGGTATAAGTAATCCCACTAAAAATAAAAATAGGGGGAATATCTGATCCAAAAAATAAAACCCATCCCATCCGGCATGTTCCATGTTTTTAGCTAAGGATTCCGTGATGGAATTTGGCCAGACCTTATAAACACTGGTGAAAATTCTTTCCCCTCCAATAATAAAAAACATGGTTAACCCTCGAAGGGAGTCAACGGAAATTAATCTGGAGCTAACTGAATTAAATTGAGCTGGTATATTCTGTGTATCTGATTTAGTATCTGTCATACTATGAATATTTTAAAGCAATATGTGCTTAAAGATCAAATCATACTCATCAATTAATTGTTTTATCGTTAGGTCGGGAGAGTTACTTTCAATAGTTACCCAATCTTCATCATGGTAATATTTGATAATGACTTTGTTGCCATACTTTTTCCTGATTGCTCTTATCTTTTTATTATGAAAGTCTATTTCACATAATATCTTCTCAAGGTTTAAAGTTGCAAAAGCCCAAGGTTCATAGGTTCCACTATTATCAACATTATCTCCACTAATATCATAAATAGATGCCGGGTTTCTCCGTGAACATCCTACTACATAATAATTAAACATCCATGCGTAAGAAGGCAACATTCTACCTCCCGGGTAAGCAGCTGTCCAGAAGACAATTTCTGCACCCTGATCATTCAGGCTTCTCCATGCATCTATCCAGTTTACATCATAGCAGATAAGAATACCTATTGTGCCAAAATCAGTTTTAAAAACAGGGGGAGGAAATTTCCCCGGTTTTATTCCCATGTCACATTCTCCATCGGTAGGATAAATCTTATCATACTGACCTGCAATATTCCCATTGCGATCTATAAGTACTGCAGTATTAAAAATATTAAAATTCTTTTTTAAATGAACCGGACATATTATGTAGCAGCCAATCTCTTTGGCGACTGAGCATATTTTTTTAAGAATAGGACCATTTAGTTCTTCAGCTGTTTCTGCTGTTGTAGCAAATGCTTCCGGTAAACAGATTATATCTGGTTGATGAGAAGACATTCTCTCAATACGCTCCACAACTTTATCTACAATGTTTTCATCCTGATATATCCCATCTACAGAAACACTTAAAACTCTTACAGTTCTTGGAGAATTTTTTACTTCAATTTGTTCTATTGAAGAAAGGCGTGTGTTTCCAAAGAATGATTTAGGGAATAAAAAACCAGTACCCATACTCCCAAAAAACAGCGCAGATTTTTCCATAAAGTTTCTTCTGGACAAAGATTTTTCGATAAACATAAGCACCTCCTTTTATTATATTATATTTACTTAATAATTATACTATTTATTTGAATGTCAATATTATAATCAAATATTTTTGTTTTGAATATTTTTCTTAAACTCCCTTTTATTTTTCAAACAGAGGAAACTCCTTTGAATCTGTACGCGCCTGGCCCCTTATTTCAGATAATTGTTTTACAATCGCTGGATTAAGATCTGCAATATTCGTTTTTTCAGAGGGATCACTTTCAAGGTTGTACAATTCGATAGAACCTTCTTGATCTTTCTGCAGGTTTAGGCATATTCCCTTCCAATTGCCCATTCGTATAGCCTGCTTTCCTCCTCCAGAAGAAAACTCCCAATAGAGATAAGCATGTTCTTTTTGATTAGTTTTACTCAATAACAGAGGCAAAAATGAGATACCGTCTGTTTGAGGTAGGCTGTTTATACCGGCTATCTCTGAGATTGTTGGTAAAATATCCCAAAATGCAGAAATATGGCCGGTAGTTATGCCCTTCTGTATTTTGCCCGGCCAACGGGCTATAAGAGGTACCCGGATCCCTCCTTCATAGAGATCTCTCTTAAATCCCCTGAGTTCCCCGTTGCTGTTATTGAATTCATAATCAATACCCTCTGAATGTGGCCCGTTATCGCTGGCAAAAAATACGACAGTATTGTCATCCATTCCCATTTCTTTTAATCTGGCAAATAGATCACCTATGTCCTTGTCCATTCTTGAAATCATTGCTGCATGCTTTTTCTGGTTATCGGGCCAATCCTTTGCGGCATAATCGCTAAAATCAGGTACCTCCATGGCATCTCCTGATTTTCTGAATGACTCATTGTTTGCATGTGGAATCGTATAAGCCAGGTAGAGAAAGAATGGATTTTCCTTCCCTTTCTGATTATCTATAAACTGAAGTGCCTCTCTTGCAAAGAGGTCGTGCGAATATTCATTTTTCACTGTTGCCACACCCCGGCCATCTTCTGTTTCATCCGGGACTACATTAGATAGCTTGACCTTCTCTTCATTTCGCCAAAGAAAACCAGGGTAATAATTATGTGCATGCCCCTGATCCATATAGCCAAAAAAATAATCAAAGCCCTGCTTTGTCGGGACACCAGTTGAACCTGGATTCCCCAGCCCCCATTTACCAATTATGGCTGTATTATAACCTGCCTCTTTTAAAAGTGATGCAACTGTTGTGTCTGTCGGGAGCAAAGGTATACGGGCATTATCCCTTATCAGGCAATGTCCGGTATGCAATCCTGTCATTAAAGAACAGCGAGAAGGAGCACTTACCGTACTGCCAGAATAGTGTGAAGTAAACCTAATCCCATCATCTGCCATGCGGTCGAGATGAGGAGTATGTATCGATTTCTGCCCATAACAACCAAGATCACCATATCCAAGGTCATCTGCCAATATGTAAATGATATTTGGACGAACAGGCTCACTACTATTTTTTGATATGGGAGAATTACAGCACGTGAATAACGCCGGAGCTACTGTTAATGTATACCATAAACCTCTTGATGCTAACTTTCCCATTATTTACATTTTTATATTTGTTTACTAATTTTTGTGACTAATGCTATTCATTGAGTTTAATCAGATCTTCTTAAAATCAGGAAGCAGTGATTAATCAATTTTAAAGAAACTAAAAGACAATACTTAATCTGCCTGAATTCTCCCTGCTTAGCTTTCTGATCCACAATTTTCCGGAAACCAAATCATAATACCAGCAATCTGAATCTTCTGATTTAAAACCTTCAATATCAACGATGTGTTGTAAAATAATGTTATTTGCTAAAATACTATCAGGAACATATCTACTACTCAGATTTATCCTGAAGATATAATTATCATCCTTATCATCCCATATAATATTCATCCCATCATTTCTCATCTCGCACAGGATCTTAACAACCCTATTTTTGTCATTAAGTGTAAATTCGCTCTTGCTTTGCAATGTTGGCCATATCGCAATAGTGGTAAATCCTTTTGACTCATTAAAGCCAAAACCGGAGATACTATTTTCTACCTCCAGCGGAATAATCGCACCTTCTCTAATAAAAAGAGGAAATGTTGAATTACCGTCTTCATCACGCGGAATCCAACTAATGGTTTGCTTTCCTTCGTAAACTATGTCGTTATACCAGAAATCAATCCACCTGCCTTCAGGAAGGTAAACTTTTCGGTTATTTTCCTGATTAATAATTGGGGCAACCAGAAGTTCATTGCCAACCATAAATTCATCCTCAACATGCCAGCAATCAATATCATTCTGAAAATTCCAGACTAACGGTCTGATTACCGGAGTACCCGTTTCGTGGGCAATGCCTGCTAAGGTCATCCATAATGGAGTAAGCTCGGTATGTAACCAGCTTAAAAACCTGAAATGGGATATTGCTTCATCTGAATACCACCAGGGCATATGCAATGTTTGCATCCCCGGAAGCATAGCTCCAAATTGTGACCACCTTTACCAAACAAGTTCCGGCGCAGGCCTGTCCTGAAAACCGCCGATATCAGTTGAAACAAAGGGGATACCGCAAAAGGACAACGACAATGAAGAATATACTGTCGAAGGGAGTCCATTGTTTGCAAAACTCCCTCGCAGATCCCCCGGCCATTTAAAATTAGTCAACGAAGAAGATCCTACCCATGCTGCACGGGGCACCATTAGAAAATCACTTCCATAGCGCTCAGACAGAGCTTCATAAAATACTCTGTTATATTCTTTTGCATAGCTGTTGTGGACATCTTTTCCATACCTGCCCCCAAATAATAAAGCATCCTCCTGGAGCGCCTGTCCTGCATCTGGCTTGAACCCTTTAAATCCCAGATCAATCGTTTTATCGATCTGTTTTTTCCACCAGTCGAATGCTTCCGGGTTAAAATAGTCTATATAATTATAGTACGTTCCTTCAAGCTCTCCAGATTTTGAGATTTTTATAGTATCATTATTAATGGGATTCCCTTCTTTAACAGCCAGGTAACCACCTTTAACAGACTCGTTCCAATTGGGGGAGGACGGGTTAGTGTAAGGCACGGTCCACGCCAGTGTATTAACTCCCATATCACTTAATTCTTTAATCAGCCTTTTCAAATCATTGCTGAATTCAGGATTCGGTATGAATGAAGTACGTGCTGTTTGCCATGGGGGTTCAAACCAGGTAACACCTATCGGGATATTCATATTTTTAAGCCGTTGAACCATTTCAGTAAAATGCTTCCCTTTCAACGTGCTAATAGGCGCTTCCGGTTGTTCAGGATCTGACATTAGCCAAAACCATGGTTTAAATGACCAGCGTGGCGGTATTGGTGGCATACCATTTATTTTTAAAAAATTACCGACAGCTTCAGAAATACTGCTTCCAGAAACCAATAAAATATCAAAATTTTCTGCAGGTGCTGTATAAACTAGCTGATCTGCACTATTTTGACCAACATCAAATGATACCCGTCCCCCATAATTCAGGAAAAAGGTATAATTATTAGTAGAAACATAGTAAGGCATATAAGCACACTCGTCAGGGGTACCACTATTGTCCCATAAATTAAAAGAATGTCCTCTTTGAGCCACATGTCCGTTCCACATCTCACCAAAACCATATACATCTTCTACCATTTTTAATCTGGTAACACCTTTTATTGCAGCAACCTTTTGCCCCTCGCTATGGATAATAATACGAAAACCATAGTCTCCAGCACTTTCAACATCTACGTTAGCACTGCCACCACTGCTTAAAAGAACCTGGATTCTAGCCTTTTTATCTCCAGTCTCCTCTATTCGTTTAATTTTCGACAGTGATACCCAGACGCTATCGATTAAAAATGATGGTGGCTCATCTTCTTCAAATTGGACAGTGCCATTTTCCCCGATTAGCTTCAAATGCCATGATGCTTTTTCAATAATCAGTTCTGACTTTTCGTTATGAAAGCGGTAATCATTGCCCTTTCTATTAACGAACCTATTCCCATCGTCAACAGAAAATCCATATAACCAAAATGCTATGGCAATAACTAATCCTGTTTTTACTGTTTTCCAAAAAGCTTTATTATACTTCATGTCTCTAAATTCAGATTACTTTATTCGAATTAATCCATCCAATATTTAATACTTTGGAATGTCAATCATTAAATCGGGAAATTTTATGGATTCATTTACTGCCCCAACCCTCAAAAAACGTCTTGATAATTGAATCTT
>JFJP01038815.1_pt2 | contig 15609 bp, 8 predicted proteins | sample 431651 | NCBI WGS metagenome assembly JFJP01 (sample SAMN02602958, study PRJNA72255) | Microbial mat metagenome, whole genome shotgun sequencing project. | biome: fresh water; feature: sink hole; material: water; isolation source: purple microbial (photo- and chemosynthetic) mats found in... | reverse complement strand
ACTTCGGACCTAAATAAAAAACAAAAGATCCTCCCTGAATTATTGTGATACTTTTGTATCTCTTGATAATTCATATGATCTTCTGAGGCGCGAGGTCATTACTGAAAGATTGGAAGATCATACTATTAATCCAAAATCAATTACCAAAAGACAATACTTCGCATGCTTGGAAAGTCCTGAGTATGGAAATGTCTTATATGTTATTAGAAGTCAAAAATCTAATATTCGAAAGCAACTTAAGGATCATAGCGATTGGGATGTTTTGATTGAGCCAATTGAGGATCCTAACTCTATCAAAATGTTTAATCGATTTAAGGATCGCGTGTATAAGATTACTAAAGATTGGAAATCTGAATTGCGTTCGCAGAAACGTAATAATGAAATTACTCATGATGAGTATGATAACAAGATAGATTATATGCGACGTCATCCATTAATTTATATTCGTAGAAATTCAGTTGAGTTTGACGATTCTCGAATCTCTACTGAGGAAATTATCAAACTAATGAAGGATACGACATTTGAGCGATTCACATTGCAAATTCCATAGATTGTATATTCGCGTGATTTTCATTTATGATATACTCAAAATTGAAAATCACGCGAATAATTCATTATGTATATATTTTTTTGACTTCGAGATCTTGGTTCAAAAAAAGTTATCTTGGAATCTTTCTCCAGAATAATTTTTTAAAAAAGATTTGAGAAAACATAAATGAGTTCGCCAAAACATTGATGATCTCAAATCCCGGATTTCATCCTTTAGCTCTCCGTATAGAGATACCTCTTTTAGAGAAGATTCTCCAAATCTCTAAGAATTATTTTATTGTTGGATCCCGTATTGCTCCCTCAACGTGTTTATGTAGAAAACTTAAAAAGTAATCGTTTAGAACTCCCTTAGTCAAAAGGGCAACCTAACCAATAGTTGTTCGCGAAGGGGGACCCCATGACCTGTCATGGCTTAGCAGACGCACGAACTATCAATCATGAACTATTCATTGAACGCGTGGTGAAAGATTCCTAAGGAATCTATACTTAGACATTTGGTTATCAATATCATCCAATAATGGATCCTTTGGCTGTAAGCTCTCTATTTCCAAAATTGATATTTTTTATGTTAAAATACACAGAATCATGATTTCGCAACAACTTTCGAGATATATCGATTGGGAGCATATAAGTGCCGATCCGAATCTCCCGATTGAGATAATGCGAGATTACCCGAAAGAACTAAATTGGACGTTAATAACGGCAATCCATAAGCTTTCCGTTGAGTATTTGCAAGAATTTGCGAATTATGTGGATTGGATGATCATTTCTAATAGATATACGCTCTCTATTGATGATATTCGCAAATTGAAGCAATTTCTCTGCTGGGATGTTATATCCTATACATTTCAATTTACCGAGCAAGAATTGGAAGAATTGAAGGATTTCATAGATTGGGAATACGCGTGCGAACATCAAACGTTGTCTATCGGATTTATGCGAAAGCACATCGATATTATAGAATTCTCAATTATTGGGGATTCACAAATTCTGGATGAGCAATTTATGCGCGACTACTTTACAAGATTGTCAGCAACGGATTTGTGCTCAAGTCAGGAGCTTTCAATGGAATTCATGCACGATTATGCCGATAAATTGAACTGGGTTGAAATTTGCGCAAACCAGGATATGACAGAAGCATTTATGTCCAGCCATGCTAATTATCTCGATTGGGAAACTTTATGTTCCACAACTTCGTTATCCGAGGAATTCCTAATAGCTCATGCGAAATACTTGGATATCAAAGCTATTTGTCGTAATCAAAAACTATCATTTTCATTCATATGGGAGTATCAAAGAAGTATTAATTGGATTGAGATAAGTCATAACCAAAACATTTGTCCCGAGGTTGCTGGATATTTCAGAGACTATCTTCTCGAAACTGAATATGTTGCCTCTGCTTTGGTGCGATATTTTGAAAGATCAGAATCTCAAAATGTATATCAAAAAAAGATGTATATCGAAAGCGAGACGATCTCATGTATGATTGAATCATACCTGTAAATTTACGTGTTCATAAAGTCTAAATCGACTTGCACAAATCCATCCATAATAGATATCATATCTGCGACCCATTCATAGGATCCACTCATTCCTTTTTTTAGTAATAAATTTTTATAAACCAATAGGCGAGGTCTATTTTGTTTAAAATTTGCTCCTATGGCTTGGTAAGACAGAGTAGATACTAATTTACTTTCTACTATAACCTTAATTCCATAACGATTGAAATATGCCTGTTCTTGTTCATTCCAAATTAATAAATTCATTTTGTATCCTTCATAGATGCATAATTTGAATTTACATACAAGATCGATTAAATCCGGATGCGTTGTATCATTAGTTCTTTTAAGGGCTACATAAAGATTAGAATCATATCCGACATTATTGAAATGCAATGGATTAATTTTAATTTGGTTCATGATTTCCCATAAGACATCTTCGATAGTCTCCGATAATTTCATCAGAGTTCTAAATACGATTCCTTTTTCGTCGCACCAGGTTTGAATATCATTGATGTTCTTTCCTTGTTGAAATTGAAATGTGAATCTTTCGTATATCAACAACAATTCCAAAAATTCGCACCCGACTAAAAGTTTTGCTTTGAGTCTGCTATAATTCGCATAATCGCATTCATCTGTTTGAGTAGAGTATAAATCATTTATCAGACCTGCAGTAGAGGTTGGTTTTATTTTTGGTCCGGACATTACTATATCAGATTTCTTTATATTCAGAAGACACGCCATAGTAATAACTTCCTGCATTGACAAACCGTATGCAATGGACGATAATATCATTTTACATGATTGCGCGGAAAGCTTTCTAAAGCAGTTCATCATCTTTCCAATCTTGGTAATTGATCCAGATGCATCAATGGCTCCTAATATAAATAATGTTTCTAACGATTGAGCAAGCGCTTCATCTGATGGTGGAGTTAAGAGATTGGAAATAGGTAATTTATCAATTTCATTATCTGGATCACTTGCGATCATAGCTAATATATGCGATGTAATATTTTCGACCAATATATTAGGCGTGTTATCAACAATCATATGCTTAAATACGGGTTCTGTAAATAATGGATAGAATATACCTGGAAATTTTCTTCCAACGCGTCCTTTTCGTTGGAGAGACATACTTGTAGTTGTTGGTTTTACCATAAACATAAATGTGTCGTATCTTGGATTATACTCATTGGTAAATACTAAGGCGGTGTCAATACAGTATCGAAGCTTTTCTAAAGTTAATCCGGTTTCCGCGACATTAGTCGATACAATAACTCTACGAAATGGCTTTGATCCATCTGGTAATTTTAATGAATCCGTAGGGGCCATAAGCAATCTGTAGTTTTCACTTCCTTGATTGATATCGTATGATGTTATGGCCAGTGGTAGAATTTTTTTATCTATGGTTTCATTCAATTCCTCTAATGATTTTACCATTTTTCCAATATACGAAACGCTGGGCATGAATATTATAACATCTCGAATACCTTTATGTATCATGTCCTTTATTTCCTGATTATATTTTATCTCTTCTAATTCCTTTGCGTTGATCTCCTGAATAATCGACGCTGTATGTGAATAAATATTTTGAATATCAAATTGAGGGTATCTCACTTCAATTGGTTTGGATTGGCCGGATACTTCGAATATAGTTTTGGTATCAAAGTATGATGAGTATTCGGAAACATTAAGAGTCGCGCTCATTAATATAAGAAATGGCGGATCTTTATTGAGGTTGCGTTGAATTAGTCTTTTCATTAAGAATAATACTAAATCAACATCTAATGATCTATCATGCGCTTCGTCAATTATGATAAATTTAAATCTTTTTATAAAGTCCGAGTCGCTCATTGTTTTGAGAAATTGCAAAAGTATCCCTGTGGTAGAAAACATTATTCCGCGCTCCTTTGTTTTGCGCACGAATTCCTGTGTTTGGTATCCAAGATTGCGATATAACTCTATTGATAATCCATTTTCGTTCGGCTTTTGATAAGTCGGAATAGATGCAATGTCTCTTGGAATTTCAATTGCTGTTAATACTCTGGGTTGAGTTATTAAAATCCGTTTTCGATATTTGGGAAAGAATTGCAGATAGATATACGGGGCAATTGATGTACTTTTACCAGACCCTGTTTTAGATAGCAAAACAATGACTCGATCACTCATTGATAATTTTTTTCCTTTCGATTGTTTAGAATGGTCTAATCGATTTCCGATCCAATTCATGATATAATTTATGGGGACCAATTTATCTAAATCAGATTTTGATTCATTCATTCGCGGGATGAGAGATCCTGGTTTCAATAACGTAATAGGAGGATTCTTTCCATATTTTGACATTTTTTTTTATTGAGCAACCTATGAGTGCGTATATATATAATCATACAAACCTATTAGTCATAAACATTACCTTAACAATTGAAAAAAAACAGTTATGTTCTCAACAATGCGCAGTCGATTGATTTCTTCCATAGGAATGCGTTCCGTTTCTTTGGAAGATTTGTCGAAATACGAACTCGAATCGATCGATAGTATTCCTCTATCAATACTTAGTGATAGTTCGTCTAACACTTTTTTGAGCAAACTTGGATTGACCAGGCAAAATTCGCGCCCCTTGGATATTTGCCAAAGTACTCCGAAGGAAGCCGTTATAAAGGTTCTCAAAAGTATTAAACAATTAAACAATGCTAAGACAAAGGATATGAATATCATGACTTTCATGGAAATGCTACAAATGCAATTCTACAAAAATGTTAGCATGTGCTTATTACCGGACTTTCTGAAATGTCATAGTATGATTCCCAAACCAGTATATTTTCATTATTTTGTGTATTTTTTGCATTACGCGGAATATTACCACTTCACGCGAGGAACTATAGATATCATCGATCCCAAAAAGGTAGATTTCCATTTGGAAAGTTTAAAACATATTAGAGAACAAATCAAATATATCTATCATATTATAAATAAGCACTCTGAAAGGGAAGTAACATTATAATTATGAACAGCATTCAATTGTATAATGAATTATGCAGAATAGATATTATAAACAATGATCTGGAAAGCGCATTTCCATTTGCTCTACGCGACGATGTTCAATTTACGCAGCATGAAGTTGTGCTAAACTATAAACAAAATTATTGTCAGACTATTAAGGTATTATCGGATATCGATAATATTACAAATGGGGGATCTAATGAAGATCCATTATATGTTTATATGTTATATTAGCGTATAATATGGCGTTTTTATCAAAATATGCCCCAAAATTGCAATCTGTTGGATTTATCTGAAGTGTCTAAAATTGATAAAATATTATATTAATATATCAGACAAAGACTCTCTAAGATCATTTTCAATAACAATGGCTCAATCCACATATACCACTAAAAAGGCTATTCTTACCACTCGAGATATTCTCTCGGGATATGAAGAACATGGCAATGATTTCATGGTCATCGATTTGGATACTATGCGAACCTGTGCCTATAGCCAATATGCTAACATTTATATCAAAAACGCAGACGGTGATCTAATTAGTCCTCGCTTCTGGAAGCTTTCTGGTCAAGGAATTACGACGGCGTCTCGCATTCGTGAGCCCGCAAAACGTCCATTTGAGGCGGTTCGTATTGGATTTGCTCAAATTGATGAAAATGGTGATGAAACTGATAATATGAAAGCAATGCACATTCTGTGTAAGGTTTATGAGGAAAAGATGGAAGAATTCAAGGATACTAAGCTAATTACTGATAATAGCAAGTTGCCGCGCAAGGGTCCTGATGGATTGATGCGCCCAATTTGTCTAATCAGCACCAAGATCGAGAGTCCTATGGAAACTGTCCGCGAAGATAAAACTTCTGGAGAAATGAAGGAGCTCGACAGTCCGTTCTTCTGGATTTCTCTCCCGAAGAAGAGATTCTTTAGCAATGGAGAAACTCAAAAGGAATCTACTCATTTCAATAATCAGTATTATTTCGATATGCAAAAAAATGCACCTGATATGACCAAGCCAATTATGACATTCGATTATGCTCCGACCTTTTACAATATCGAAGATTGGGTTTGTCATCCTCGTTTAGGCACAAAAATTTACAAGAAGCTCGGAGATGTAATTGATGAGGAGACTGGAGAAATTAATTTGGATAACACCAATATTCAAAACTATATCACTCGCGGGTCTGCCATGGTTGGATCTTTAAAGTTTGAAATGGTTGTGACTGGACGTGGAGCTAAATTGGATATCAGTCTTTACGGAAATATGTATGTTCGTAAAGGAATTGAAACTCAAAGCACCGTGCAAGATGACGAATGCTTAAATGAATTCAGTTCTCGTTATAGCACTCTCGCGGTTTCCAGCAAGGTTGATGATATTGATGAGCCATTTGATGAGGATAATTAATCTTATCGACTCCAACAAGATTAATCTTGGAATGCATGTGGATTATTCTAATTGAATAATTTTTTTATTCCATTATAGATTCCTAAAAAAATGAACTTTAGCACGTACAGAATAAATATAATCACCAATGCGAAAATAATAGTAATTGCGATATCGCTAATAAGTTGCATTTTGTTATTATATATTCTTAATACTCTTGGCTACGAATGAAACAATTTTTGTAATTGTATATTCTGGAATATATGTATCGGTTGCGAATTCGTTGGGGATGTTTGTTTTCTTTTGAAATTGGGATATTCTGGTAGTACAATTGATCTCTACTCGAACTCCCTTTAGATCCGCTAATTCGCTCCACTTTAGATTCGTAATATTGAATTTAGCTGTTCGCGTATTTACATTGATGAAATTTCCTAATGACGGTGTTTTTTTATGCACCGTTGCAATGAATGCGATCTCCTCGATTTTATCATCATCTACTTTGATAGTTAAACGATTTCCATCAATGTTGATAATATATCCACGAACTACGAAGTCGCGCATATTTTTCTATATTATTAAATTAAACTATCTAATTGATATCATTTACAGCATGTGTTTGAGACATGCTTTTTGCTCCTTAGATAGAAGTCTTACAAAGGATTCTAATTTAATGTCAGCACTCTTCTTTTGAACTTTGCGAGCAGCGCCACCACTAAAGATAATATTATTGTTCGACGATGGATTTCCGCCGGAGATGCCGCCAGATTTCTTCTTAGAAAGAGTAATTTGTTCCTCTATAGTTTCGGTTAAGGGAATATACAAGAAATATACACTCTTAACGAACGTTACCGGTCCGCTAATAAACGATTCAGTTCCCTTAAGCATGTACTTCTTGTATAAATCCTCATTTGTTAATACATGAGCTGCTACTGGATTAGACCAATCTACAAGTTTTAGCGCAGTGATTGCATCATCGATTTCGTCATAATCCTTAACGCAATCTTCGTACATGAAACGCAATTCATCCATAAGAATCTTAAGATCTGCATGCGTTTCTAAGTCGGATGTAATTGCATTGGATGATTTCATTTCGGAACTCATATCAGTATAAGCTTTCTTAATATTTTTCATCAATGATGATTTATCTCCATTTTCATTTATTAATTGCGTGCGGTGGCGATTGATTAATTTAAATAGATCCTTATTAAACGCATAATCGGTAGATGCGCATTCTTGAATAATATCAGTTCCGAGAACTTTTTCAAAATCAAAATCCTTAAGATGTGATTCCTTTACTAATCCATGGTTACTGCCTGGCATTGTTAGGAAATACCACGAAAGAATCGGGTTTGCGGCCAAATGGAATTTAGCCTTACTAAAACTTTCAGCATCTTCTTCTTGGAGTTGTACCAATATCGCCGATACAGCTTTAAAGAAATTACGAATAGTTTTGGCGGCATCTCCCTTTACAATCAATTCTCGGGTAATTTCATTTACTTTCTTCATATACGAATCATCACTTCCACCACTCATTGTTTGGCGCGCCAAAACCATACCACCGCTCTTACCCTCTACCGTTTCTGGAAATGTTTCGCTTGCGTACTCATATACAATAAAGGTTGCCGCCCCTGTCTTAGATAATAAGACGGATTTCTTAGATTGCTTTACCGCCTTTCCTACCGCCGAAGGATCTTTCAATACTTTGGATCCCGATTGGAGAGTCCCGATTACGATATCCTTCTTTTTAAAATCATCCAAAGAATGATGTCCCTTCAATATAAGTGATCGAATGCTATCAATTGCTTTCTCGTCTTCATCGGCTGCAACCATTTTCTCCAACGATTTGATAAGTTCTTTAGAAGGCATTAGGAATGTATTTTGGTAACGTTGTGTGCGAAATGTTCCATCCATACATAATTCGCAGATAACATCATACAGAGAACGCGACTCACGCTGAATTAAGCTCAATAAACACACATATTTATCTTTACCGCCGAGCATTCTGTCTATTTCTTACGATATTATAGTAAGGGTGATTGTTATATTAGTGCTATCTATAGTTAATCAAAATGAATTGAAATGAAAAAAATAATACATATTTATTTTTTTCGCGTAGCAAAATATATTTCTACATTTGGCACTCGCGCTGCAAAATAATTATAAAGTATAAAAATTATTTAATTCATTTTGAATAATAGTTTGTTGTGCTATTTTGTAAAAATATACGGTCAATTAATTACGTTAATATCTAATTTTCGTTAATTTATTATAAACGTGAAACTAAACATATAGCATTTCATATAAAGAAGACTTACTCGCATATATCTAATATTTTAGTTATTAAAAAATGAGCTTCAGCGATAATATCGGCGAAACATTCGCTCAAATTGATGCGGCTGGTAGCGCCAGTATGTCTAAAGTAAATATGTCGATTACCGATGGCGGAAATGTAATTGGGCAAGGCGTTACTGGAACTTCGCATTCGTTAAATATATGTGGGGGAAATCTTGATAATATTTTAGAATCCTTTGGAGGTATTGATGTGGAGGGTGGAAGCATTGAGGGCGGTGCTGAAGGAAAGATGAAATACAAGGTTACGTCTATTATGTCCAAAGCTAAACAAAGTGGCGAGAAGGTAGATAAATATCTTGATAAACAATTAAAGGAATTGCATAATCATGCTGTAGATCTTGAAGATTTTGCCGTTCTTGCGAAATCTGCTCTTAAAGAACCCGAATGTTCCAAGTCTGTTCATGATGTATTGGAAAAGATTGTTTCTCATGTTGATTTGGGGGCCCGCGCAATGCGTTCAGTTTTGGAAAAGGATCTCAAACAGCCAAAGCAAAAGGTATCAGAATTTCTCGCTCGTAACAAACAGTTTGCCAATGCTATTAACACGCTTGGCGCGAATCTAAATGGTCCAAATTTGGCTGGTATGGTTTCTCTTTCATTCAGTAATGTAAATGATCTCAAAAAAATGGGAGCAGAAGTGTCTTCTGCGCTTAAGGCTGTAGATATGACAAAGAAAGAATATCTTGGTCAAAGCCTATCTGAACTCGATTCGGAGCTAACTCACGAACTTACTGAAATGCTTAAGAAGAACCAATCGAGTGATAAATTGCGTAAGTTCCTAAAAGGATGGAAGACTCTTCTTGAACATCATGGTCATGCTGCCAAACTTTCTGCTCATATCGGAGGCGGTGCTATGGGGGATAAACTGGCGGAACGCTTGAAACAGTCGCGAGAAGAGCTCAAAAATATTGTTAATAAATTTATTGCCGCCTTTGGAAGCAATCTAAATGATATTGTTGAAAATACTAATGAAATGGCTAAACATTTAGGAAAGGATATTCCATATACAGATGAAACTATTCAATTCTTAGATGCATTCATGCGGCTCAATGAATACCTTTCAGCGAATAAGAATAAGTTTTACCAACACTTACTTGAAATTAACCAAGACCAAGTAGATAGCCAAGAGATTAAGGCGCGATTCTTGAGCAATCTTCGAGTTCTTTCGGATAAGACACGTGAAATGGGAAGTGCTGGTATTCTTAAGAAATTTGCCTCGGAATGTGATTCCACTATTGAAACTGTTCATAAGTTTAGCGATATGATTAAATCATTTCGTGAGGAAGCTAAAAAGGATGGCGGAAATGCCACTGATGTAATGAATGATCTATATAGTATAGATGCTTCTAAAATTGAGATCCTTGCCCTGCTCAATCCTTTAGAAAATCTTGAAATTGCTATTAAGAAACTTCAATTCTTTCGAAACATCGCTCTATTCCGAAGCAATCTTGCGCAAACAGGAAAGGAGTTAGCTGGATACAGTAAGGATTATGAAAAGAGCGTTGGTAAATCTATCGGAGAAGCCATTTCGCGCATCACTAATGAATATAACGAGATCATTAATCAAATTAGTGATAATAAGTCTGGTATGGGATTGGAGATTGATATGTACAATGAGTCGCTTGATAAGAACCTCAAAATTAGTAAGGAAAAGCTCAAAATGCAATATACTTGGCAAAAGGATGCTCGTGTTGGATTATATAAAACAATCGAGGCTATTGATCTTTATCTTCTCCACTTCACTGATGCTATTAGCAAGAACCCTGATGCAGTTTCTGATTTACATAAGCTTCTATCAGCTACCCGTATTATTGCTAAATGGTATGATGTTAAGGCTGGTGATAATTTGATCCGAGTATTTGAATCCTTTAAGACTAAAGCGGACGGAATCGCCGAAGATGACGAAGTTATTGAATCCGATGTATTTGTTGCCAGTTATGCTGGAAATGGTGAATTTGCGGATCTCCAATCCAAGATCGGCGGAGAACGTGCGAGTAAAGTATATGAGCGATGCCGTCGCGCTGTCCAAGGAGTAGTTGTATTGAAAAATATTATTTCATACTTTATCTCCCTTGGCGAGAAGTATGGCGACTTCAAATCAGAAAAATCTATTTATATGGCTCCGAGCAATATCTATAAGAACTTGGTGAATTATATTTGGGTATCTGCTCTTGATGTCAATACGTCGGGTACGGAAATATTGACTGATAACAATGATACCAAACGATTATTAACTTATGAAGATACCAAAGTCAAACTTGCGCAAGTAAGCGATACTGATCCAGAAACAATGGGTCTTAACTTCAATCGCCATTCTATTGATAAGTTGCGCATTCTCAAATCTCACAATGAGTTGATGCGATTGAAAGATCATATGGCTTCGATGACCGATTTAGATATCAAACGTCTTAAACAATATGTCGCGGGAACGTTCGCGCGATTGGGTAAGACTGACTACATCTTCAATATGTTCTTATTCGGTGTATATGATTTAAGTGTAATGGATGCTGCTCAAATTGGTCGATTCGTTGAATTTATCCGCAAGAATGTCAATTCCGCAAATGTATTGGTGGAACAAGGTGCTGATAATTATGCGCGCTTGGCAGATGGCGTTCGCGCGGTTATTCAATTTAATGTTCCTGGTGTTGGTGTTGTAGATTTAACCGCGGATAATGTTGCTGCAACATTATCTGCTTTAAGTCCTACTGAACGTATGAATGTATCAGTGACTACGAATTATAATATCCCCGAACGCAACAATAATACATTCATCACCCTTCAACAATTCATGACAATTGATGAAAGTGATTATTCTATATCTACTGGAATAGCGGCATTAAATGGTATGACTACAGTCAAAATCAACAATGGGGGAAATCGTCAAATTAGTCCATATCTCCGAACTCCTGGCTTCATGCAAGGTTTCTTAAATGGTCTTACTTCGAATGCACAATCTGTAGGTTCTGTAAATTATGCTCAGCGCGTTGTTGGAGTTCTCCATTTCTGTATTATGAATATGCTAAATGATTTCAAACGAGCGCATACAAGTAGCGTATTTGCTATCGACGATACATACTTTATTCTTACAATTAAGGCTATTGCTGGTAAAATTATGACAATTGCCGGAGTCAATTCTCTATTTAAAAATCCCGCTGCATATCGCAATACTCTTGTCAAAAACCAAACTCGTTTAATTATGGGAGGCGCTGATAGTATTCTTGCGGATCCTGATGTAATTGATGAAGCTGTTGAACTATATGTTCGATTACCATTATTAGTAGAGTTCTACCGCTCTATATTTGATAATGCTAATAAGGGATACAAGCAAGAGTCGGTAAATGAATTAGGAGATCTCGATGAGGAACAAATCTCCTTTGTTCCGGAAGTAGGTAATATCTGGTCGGGTCTTATTAAGAACATCTTTGATAAGTCTAAGCATATCGAAAATGGCGTATATACAATTGAAAATATGCGTAAGATTGTTTCTGAAATCAATGCCATTCATGCTCATTACAAATCTAAGGTTCCTGCAGAATCGCTTACCCGCCATATTGTGATGGAATTGGTTGCTGAAATTAATCGTCGTTATGGTGTTATCAAACGGCAGGAACTATTAAACTACTATCGAGTATTGAACTCCACCAAGCGCAATAAGTTTGAAATTACCGAGGCTAACTATTCCAACAACGATTTTGATATCCTAAACGAGGAAATTGAGTTTGAAGAAAAATCTCCCTCGGATGATTTCTTAAATCTTAAGAGTGCTCTTGCATCGGCAGCTACTCCTGAAATTAAAATCAACAAGCTTACGGATTACAAGATTCTTAAAAACTTCCGAGAACGCATTCAAAGCACCCTCAATGTAGCAGAAACAGCACTTCATGCGAATGATGATACCAACCAAGATTTCCTAACAATGGTTGATCGCATTCGTTTATTGAAAAAGGCGGTTTCGATGAAAGGTTCTCGTGATGAAAAATATGATTTGATCATTAAGGCAATCGAAGAAGCCGATGCGATGAACCAATCATCGAACGATATCTTTGCATGCTTCCACGAATTTGTAGTAGTTCCTCTTCGAACTACATACCAAATGTACAAAACTCTTGATCAATTCTTATTATCTCTTTATTCGGTAATGCATTGCGTTGTTCGTGAATTCCAAAATCCAGATGGAACTAATCGTTTCGTGTCTAATCCTTTATTGACTTCGCAAGTACGAATTAATGGTCGTGATATGTCATTCTTAGAAGCTGTTCAAGCAGAGGTGCTTCCTCGCGAAGTTGGTGAGTTATCTACAGGAGCAGATCGAGTGCTTACATTTGGTCGTGGTATCGCTAAATTTACCGCTGCTGACGATAATACGCGCACGATTCAAGATCGCGCAAATGGTCCAATTACTACTGGTACTGCTCAACTTCTCCTTACTGATATCATTACTCGCTTTTGTCATAATTCGGGAGATCTTGCTAAGGTAACTATCAGCACCACCGGACGTATCACAATTGATCTATCTGAGTTCCAAACATTGAGTGAGTATTTGATTAGCAATGTCAAATACATGGTAGATAAGTTTAGTGGTTTGGTTCCCCGACGACTTATCAATAATGTGACGGCTAATGATCGAGAAGGCACCGTTTATTGGCTCGAGAATAAATTGGTCAATCAAATATTCAACAAGCTCAATAAGAGTGAAAGTGAGCGATCGCTCTTATCTATTGATAATCTAAATAAGATCATGCCAATTCTTTCGGCGGCTGTGTTTGATAACCAAATGGATGTCAGTAAGATCATCACTGAATTTGCATTAAACAAAACAGCAGATGCCACATTTGGTACAGTTCCTTCCAGCGAAACCCTCCCAGTAATCCGCGATGCGTTTATGCAATACGACCAAACCGCGCGTATTTTTAAGACGGATAGTTCCCGTGCTATAAATGTCTATAACACATTATTTAATCCAAGTCGCGATTCTTCAATCGTTGAACAAAATCCTCGTCATGGTTTGATCCAAGAATTCAACACATTGATTGCTCATTATCTCAATGATCTATATGATGTGCAAAGTCGCAAGATGTATCCTAAATTGTTCCAACGATTTGCAAATAATGCATTCTTAGAAGCGCTTAATGGTCAATCATTTGCAGATTTTGCTCTATCTGTAGATAATGAACCACTCAAAGAAGGTGCTCGATTCTATGGATTACCAACATCACATGGAATCCTAAGTGGAACTCTTGCATATGTAATGAAGACGATGAGCACTCGAATTCATCCAATTAGTGGTGTTAAGACTCACGAAATTAGCTCACTACAAGAAGTCGGCGCTCATGTATTGGAGAAATATCGCGCGTGTCTCCCAATGTATCTGCGATTATTCAAAATCTTCTTAGCTCGATGCAAATTTTACCGAAAGGTCCTTGCTAAATCTACCGTAAGTAATGCAGTAGTAGCAGTTCCAGTTCTGGAAGAAGGTATTGATGCGGTCAATATTGGTATGGTTCGCGAAAATTCAGGCGATGACTTCATTCGATTTGTTTCATCATTTACAAATATTGATGGTATCGCGGGAGAAGTAGCTCGTGATCGGGTCCTATTATTCATTGATGATATTGTTAGTGGCATTGGTTCATTAATAGAAGATGCCAGCGATGTTCATAAGGAACTTCGTGAAATGGATAACAGCGTTCCTCTATTCTTTGATATTAAGAAGGATTACACCAAAACATTCTATCTAAGCACTAAGGAACTTCCATTTGCTCCGCTTTCTACACTAACTACCGCATTCCGTAGTGGTGTAGATACAATCTCTCCATTCCCTACAGTTCGTAATGTTTCGAACGCTAAATTCTTATATGGAATTCAATCAATGCTCATGGATGATTTCAAACTATCTCTAAGCAAGGTTCCCTACATGAAGAAATTATTAGCAGACTTCAATGGATACAACACCAAGATCAATAATGTTCCGGAAGATAAATTCAATGGAATGCTCGGATATCTTGGAAAGGCATTGAACTTCTACTATGATTGGAAATTCTTCAATGGTCAAGTTCTCAACAATATTACCCCGGGAGCTGCTGTATTTGGACCCGTTCCAACTCTGACGACATACCAAGAAACTAATCCTATCGGAACATCTATCATTCTTTCAGAAAGTATTAATCCAATTGATAGTAAAAATAAGGTTGCTTCGTATATTCAAACGGCAGCAGTAGTTGCACCAACCGCGCTTACAAATACAGTTGCCGGAGCGAATCCCCGTGCTCGTGTTATTATGGTAAATATCATTGATCTAAACATCATTCCAATTAACGTTCATTCATTGATGCGCGAAATTCCACTTGCGAACTTGTATAATTATGCTCTATCATTCGACACATTCATTGATGGAATTGCTGGTATCAATCCTATGCAAAAACAAATCTTAACCAAGCCATACACCAAATTCGATGTATCGGTAGATGATGCTGGCGTAATTTCGGTAGGAACATTAGGAGTTAATGCTATCGTTCCAGTCGCTCCTGATGATCGTGCTGCTGGTATTGCTGGATCGGGTGGCGATAGCTCATTGCGATTCGTCCAAGATATCTTATTTAATCGATTAGTAAAGCCTGATCAAGTAGTAAATGCTACCAATGCGGCATTATTCAATGAGCGTGTTCGTGAACGTCTCAATAGCAAACTTGTGCATAATTTGACCTTCCTCACATTGGCTCAATATGCTATCAAGAAGAAGATCAAAGCTGAAATTGATTTCGTCAATTCTCGCGTTGTATCCAATACAGCAGCAGTATCTGATCTTATCACTAATGCTCGAACTGATAT
>JFJP01038814.1_pt1 | contig 15610 bp, 14 predicted proteins | sample 431651 | NCBI WGS metagenome assembly JFJP01 (sample SAMN02602958, study PRJNA72255) | Microbial mat metagenome, whole genome shotgun sequencing project. | biome: fresh water; feature: sink hole; material: water; isolation source: purple microbial (photo- and chemosynthetic) mats found in... | reverse complement strand
TGAAGTGAAATCGGACAGCGGAAAAGGAACAACCATTTCAATTACCTTACCGGTGATTAAAAATTAAACAATTACAATTATGTCAAATAAAATTTCGATATTAATTGTTGACGACGAAGAATCTGTACGAGATTCGTTATTCAACTGGTTTATTGAAGATGGGTATAAGGTTGAATGTGCCGAAAGTGCAAAAAAAGCCTTAGCAATTCTCGAAGCTGAAAGTTATGATATTGTGCTGGCAGATATCAAAATGCCCGGCATGGACGGTCTCGAAATGCTGAAACGAATAAAATCGCTACGAAAAGAAACCATAGTGATTGTTATTACGGCGTTTGCTACGGTAGATACTGCTGTTCAGGCACTGAAAGACGATGCGTATGATTATGTAACCAAGCCATTCGATCCCGACGATCTCTCACACTTAATCCGCAACGCTTCCAAACAAGTGTCGTTAACCCAAGAAAATATATCGCTAAAGGAAAAACTGATTTCGCTCGAAAATGTGGAAGATATTGTAGGCGAAAGCGATGCCATGAAACAAGTGCTGAAGCAAGTTGAGAATGTTGCACAGTCGAGTTCGTCGGTGATTATTACCGGAGAGAGTGGCACAGGTAAAGAGTTAATTGCCAGAGCTATTCATTCCAACTCGTCGCGACGGTTTTTCCCATTAGTTTGCGTGCATTGTGGCGCATTAAGCGAAAGCTTGCTCGAAAGCGAATTGTTTGGGCACGAAAAAGGAGCATTTACCGGTGCCATGTACAACCGCAAAGGACGGTTTGAGATGGCTGACAATGGCACTATTTTTCTCGACGAAATAGCTACTATCTCGCTCAAAATGCAAATTGAATTATTGCGTGTGTTAGAAACCAAAAGTTTTGTGCGGGTTGGTGGAAATAAGGAAATTTTCTCCGATTTCAGGGTGATTTGTGCCACCAACCGCGATTTGAAAAGCATGGTCGAAAGTGGTATTTTTCGCGAAGACCTCTATTACAGATTAAATGTAGTGAACATTACCATCCCACCTTTGCGTGAGCGTATTGACGATATTCCGCAACTTGTTGATTATTTTGTGAAAAAGTACTGCACATCCATGAATAAACCTGTGGCTACGGTTGACGAAAACGTAGTAAACCGGCTTAAAGAATACCCTTTTCCGGGAAATATCCGCGAACTGGAAAATATGATTGAGCGGGCAATAGTAGTTGGAAATGGCAAAAGGATAACACTGAAAGACTTTCATTGGGATAAAGAGATAGTCAACAGTTCGGATGAAAGCTTGGACGAGCTGGAAAAAAATCACATCCTACATATTCTCGCCAAATACGAATGGAACATTACCACATCAGCCAAAGTTTTAAAAGTTGACAGGGCGACCCTTTACAACAAAATAAAGAAATACGATTTAAAACCCGAAAAATAGAAAAACGCTAAGCTATTATCGAATGAACACTAAGAATATCACATTGATTTCTTTTGGATATATCGAGAAAAATTTTCTTGAGATAATAGCTCAGGATATTGAAATTGAGTACCAACATCCCACAGTAATAAAGGAGAGCCGCCTCGATTTGTCTGATTTTTTGGACAATACACGACGGCAATACGATGCCAACAAACTTTTGAAAGTGGTAGATTCCATGTTTCCGCCAGAGTCCATCAAAATAATTGGACTTTTTACGGTTGACCTTTTTATACCTATTATGACCTATATTTTTGGACAGGCATTTTTAAACGGGCGAAGTGGTATTGCCTCCTTGTATCGCCTTACTAACGAACGCTATGGCATGAAACCCGACAATAAGCTGCTACTCGACCGGTTTAGAAAAGAAGTGATTCACGAACTGGGACATACTTTTGGGTTAATTCACTGCCACACGCCGGCTTGTGTGATGCGTTCGAGCACTTATGTCGAAGATATTGACCAGAAAAAATTGTCGTTATGTGCCAAATGCAAACAAGAAACGGCAATTTCTGCACTCGCATAAAAAGTTTAAAAATTCATTTATCTGCTTACTAAGCGTCTGAAATTTAATCAACTATTCAAATGGTTGTAACCCCACGCAAAATTTTAATGACCACACATTAATCACTTCTTACAAAAGTCTTTTACAATCCGCTCAAATTCAATAGGAACTTCGGCTTCTTTCTCCAAAAATGTTTTTAATGTTGGTAATACTTGCTTTTTATTCTCATCTAACCAGCGAATTAGCTTTTTGCTATCAAAATAATATCTGTTTTCGGCAATAATAGATTTTTTGATGTCCCACACTTCGGTATCACCATTTTCTTCAGCCATTTCGGCATCGTAATAAATCGGACGATTGTAGGTATAGTTTTGTTCAAATACAAACGAAAGTTGCTTGTTCATAAGATAATACTCATAAACTGTTTTACCCATTTCGCCATAATAAATAACAATTACTTTTTTCAAATTATTGGTTGAATCGCTGTACCATTTAACAATACCAGATTCTGTACTTTCCATTATTTCAACGGAATCAACTTTATATTTAGTTGTTTGCGCATTGATGTCGGTGAAATTTTTGCGAACAGCATTAATTTTTTGCTCTGTCTCGCTTTGTGCATACGTTTTGAGATGGAATAAAAAAGCCAATAGCAACAAAATAGCGAAGCTTGATTGGCATAGAAAACGCCAGATTGTCTTTTTCATATCTTTCTGTATTAATGGTTTGGCAATTGGGATAATACCTTACTATGAATTACAAATTTACGAAATTAATCTAAATAATAAACTTACCAGCCTCTTGAGTCAGCGATTCATTTTTTATTTTTTCGGGAGCAGATAACCACCGCGCCCACACTCCTACGTGAGCCTAATTTGGATACGTCCAATATCAAAGTCAGTAAATTCAATATCAGTGAATTTTCCTTCGAGCATAAAGGCTATTAACCGTTTCCATAAATGTTTTATAGTAAATTTACCTTCTGCTTTAAACAATTGAAAAAAGTAAAAAACAATTTTATATTTTTCGATGCCATGTCCTGTGGACGATGGCATGTCTGTCCGCTTGTCGTCTTAACTTTCCAATGTACTTCGGGACTTGGAAACGTTAAAAGTCCCGGAAGAACCAGTAAGCTTGTTTCTACCCCAAATTACTGTGTAAAGCATCAAGTACAAGCTTGTTTTTGGTTAATAAAGGATGAATCTATCTCTGTTTTTCGAGAGCTTATGATATTTTCACACAACAACAAAATTATCAATCACCAATTATCAATTGTCAATTACTTAGATTATTTTTGCAGACTGAAATGATAACTTTATTTAAAACATAAAATACACGAATTATGGCTCTCCAATGTGGAATAGTAGGACTTACCAACATAGGTAAAACCACCTTATTCAATTGCTTATCAAATACAAAAGCTGAATCATCTAACCAAGCATTTAGCTCAACAAAATCGAATATCGGTGTAGTAAATGTACCAGATAAACGACTCTACGATTTAGCCAAATTAGTACCCACCCAGCGAATTATCCATGCCACAGTCGAAATACTCGACATTCCGGGTTTAACCAAAGGTTCGAGCAAAGGCGAGGGCGTTGGAAACCGTTTTTTAGGTGATATTCGCAATACAGATGCTTTGATTCACGTACTTCGCTGTTTCGACGACGACAATCTCCCGCATATCGAGGGTTCTATTGATCCGGTTCGCGATAAGGAACTTGTGGACTTTGAACTGCAAGTAAAAGACTTGGAATCGGTTGAAAAGAAAATACTACGTTACCAAAAATTAGCGAAAGTTGGTGAAAAAGACGCCAAACACACACTCGACATTTTACAAATCTACAAAACGCATATCGAATCGCTACAACCTGCTCGTACAGCGCCGGTTGATACTGAAGACCGCAAAGCTATTGACGATTTATTTTTGCTTACTGCAAAGCCGGTACTCTACATTTGCAATGTTGACGATTCTTCTGCTGTGAACGGAAATAAATATGTAGAACAAGTAATTAAAGCAGTAGCTGACGAACAATCCGAAGTATTGGTTATAGCTGCTGCAATGGAAGCCGAAATAGCTGAATTAGATACAGAAGAAGAACGGTTAGACTTTTTGCGCGATGCAGGATTAAGCGAGCCGGGTGTCAACAAATTGGTGCGATCAGCTTATGCGCTTCTGAACTTAAAAACGTTTTTCACTGTCGGACCCAAAGAAATACGAGCTTGGACAATAAAAGAAGGAATGAATGCACCGCAAGCTGCCGGAGTAATTCACAGCGATTTAGAGCGAGGTTTTATCCGCTCCGAAGTAATGAAATACGACGAATTTATGGCTTTGGGTTCAGAGCAAGCGTGCCGCGATAAAGGTAAATTTTATATTGAAGGGAAAAAATATGTTGTCGGCGACGGCGATATTCTGCATATCCGATTCAATGTGTAAAACAATTGACAATGGAAAACAATCAACATTTTCAAATTGACACATTTTCAAATTAATACATCGTTGCATCAATGAAAACTTTTTGTTTAAGCGTAGTTTTGTTTTTTCTATTCAGCAATTGTTTTTCGCAAACATACAACGTAATTTTTAGTGAAAATTTTGATGCCACCGATTTTGGTAACAAGTGGACGAAAATCTCATCCAATGCTTCGTACTCATGGCAAATAAACGAGTTGGATGCCCATTCGTTTGATGCTATCAATCCACAAAATGTGTCATCAGCAATCTGCCCATGGGACTACCGAACACAAGATGAATGGTTGATATCGCCCCAGATTCAGACAACTGACACTTCTAATTTGAGTTTAGTTTTTTATGCAGGTTTTAATAAAAGCTACTTAACAAAAAACGCTACCCTACAACTGTATGTTAGCCAGTCGAATTGGCAAACTGCGGATTCTGTTTGGGATGCTCGCTCGGTAAATACGGGCTTATCGGGTTGGAAATGGCAGCAAATTGTAGTTGACCTGAAAAAGTATGCCGGCACCAAATTCTCCTTTGCTTGGCGGTATGTAGGTGCAACCGGCGATTTGATAGCCATTGACGATATTGACCTCGCAACAGGTTATCAATATACGCTGACGCAAATTGATAGTTTTAAACTTGATGCGCAAACCTCGCCGGCTATCATCAATAAAGAATCTCATACCATAAAAATTGAGGTGGCTTATGGTACAAATCTCAATGCTTTATCTCCGCAAATAGTCATATCTGATGGTGCAACCATATCGCCACCACCTGGACAAGCCATAACTGTAAGCAATAGAGTACCATTTGAATTTGTTGTTACAGCTAAAGATACGCGTTTTAGCCAAAAATGGTATCTTACTGTCGGTGTTCAGGATTATAAAACTGATATATTATCCTTTGCTGTTCCCGTGCAACTTGGTGTTAGCGTTATTGATACCACCAATCATATAGTCAATTTAGTAGTGAGGTATGGCACTGACCTGAAAAAATTAGTGCCTGAAATTGTAGTATCACCCGGAGCGAGCATTTCGCCACAAAGCGGTCAAATAGTACCATTTACTGAAGGTGAGCCGGTGCAATTTACTGTTACACCAGCCAATCCAAAAATAGCAAAACAAGTTTGGCGAGTGTTCGTAAAGTTGCAGGAAGTGAAGACAGGTACAGAGATTCTAACTTTTAAAGTTGCCAACCAATTCGGTAGTACCATAATTAACAAAGAAGCCAAAACTATCAAGGTTGAAGTAAGATATGACGCCGACCTTACGCAAATAGCACCAGAAATAACTATTTCGGATGATGCAAGCATTTCGCCCAAACAAGGTGCGAATCTGAACTTTGAACAAGAAGTTGAATATACAGTAACCGCTTCAAATCCAAATATTAAACCGGCAATATGGAAAGTAAGAATCACCAAACGCAATTACGAATCGGCAATAAAAGCATTCTCGCTACCGCAACAAGAGGGGCGTACTATCCTCGACACAACCAATCACATTATAACTATAGCGGTGAACAATGATATGCCGCTCACCAACATAAAACCCGCAATCGTAATTACTGAGGGCGCAAGCATACAACCCGATACACTTACTCCGGTTACTTTTACTATTGGACAAAATTTTATGTACACCGTTACAGCCGCTAATTCCCTTAATTCTACACAATGGAAAATTATTGTGATTAATGCGATTCTAATTGACGATTTCGACGATGCCATTTCGCCATTTGCGCAATGGGATATTGCAAAAACAAATACAAAAACATGGACAGCCAGTAACCATCCGAATTACTCTTTCACTGCTTTTGATAAAAAAAACAGAAATTCTGCACTGTGTCCTTGGGATTTGGGGCTTCAAAACGAACTGCTTGTTTCAAAGAAAAAAAGCACAGCGGGTTTCACCAATTTTATTCTGACCTTTTATGCACTGTTCGATAAAAATTATTTGAACAACGCAACCCTTCGACTATTTTTACGCTCTAACAATATAGAAACAGAAGTTTGGAATGTAGCAAATGAAGTGGTTTTAGAAAATGGGCTTGCATGGCATCTCATTGAACTGCCGCTGCATAGCACCAGCGATTCTATTCAGTTGGTATGGCAATACGCAGGCAGCAACGGCAACTTATGCGGTATTGACAATATTTTGCTGGTAGGTGCTCCGGCAGCAAGCATTGAAACGGAGCAAGATAAGGATTTTCCGGTGGCTTACACACAAGATAATTACCTTTTTGTGAACCAAGCGAATGAAGCAATCATTACACTCCGCGATTACACGGGACGGCTTTTGCTTCAGCTTCAATCAAACAGCGATTTAGCTACAATAGACATAGCATCTTATCATACGAATGTGTTTTTAATAACTATCAGTAAAAAAAACCTGACATTCACAACAAAAATTGTAACAATAAAGTAACATTGATTAATTTGAATAACAAATGAAAAAAAGTATTTGGCTGGCAGCATTTTCTCTTCTTTTATCGGGCATATTTTTCTCGGGATGTATGAAACTCGATGATCAGGCTTCGTTTGAAAAAGAAGAACAACAATTAAAGGAATATATTGTACGTGAGAATATAGCCGTATCACCCACAGCAACCGGACTTTATTATATTCCAAAAACAGTAGGCACCGGAGCTAAGCCCAATAAATGCGATACAATAAGCATTAATTATACCGGAGCACTTCTCGATGGTACGGTGTTCGACCAAAGTGAACCGGGCAAACCACTTACATTTATACTTGGTAAACGTCAAGTAATAACAGGTATGGAGGAAGGTGTTTTGTTGATGAAACAAGGTGGAAAAGCCCGATTGATTATTCCATCGAAATTAGGTTATGGCTATTATCAAGTAGGTAATATTCCGCCATATTCCACACTTGTTTTCGATATCGAGATTGTTAGTGTAAAAACAGGATCAATACCGTTTAATATCGAAGGAAAACAAGTTAACACAACCAGTTCTGGTTTGAAATATATTGTGGTTGAGCAAGACACAATAGGTGAAAAGGCGGTTCAGGGTTCCACAGTGATTGTACAATATGTGGCATATTTGCAAGACGGTACAATATTCGACGCATCGAAATTACAGGATAAAGAATTCACTTATGATATTGGTTTTGATGAGGGTATCAAAGGTTGGGACGAGGGGCTTAAACTAATGCGAGAAGGCGATAAATTCCGTCTTATCATTCCACCAAATCTTGCTTATGGCGAGCAAGGTGTACCACCGGTAGTACCCGCTAACGCAACTTTAACTTTTGATGTTACTCTGGTTAAGGTGGTATCAAAATAAAAACTACTTTGTTTGGTTTGATAAAACCCAAAATTTCAATCTGTGTTAGCAAGGCGAGATTTTGGGTTTTCCTGTTTGTAATCCCGTTGGTACTGTTGTAATAAAAATAGAAACGCCAATAACGTAACATTATCAGCGTTTCCAAAGTAATTACCGAGCAAGCGGCGCCAACAATGGATTAAAGAGCTTCGTCATCTTCCAATTTCGCTTTCTTCGGAGTAACATATTTTCCATAAAGGTCACGAGCTTTGTCCGAAAGATCGTCGAAAGAGCCTCTTATTTTTTCACGAGTTTTTTCGCCTTTTTCGGGCGCTAAAAGAATACCTAAAGCTGTACCTGCTGCTGCACCTGCTAAAAATGCAAGAATAATTTTCGATGTGGAACTTTCCATAAAAATTAAAATTTAAGGTTAAAATACACTATTTATATTAAACAATTACGAGTTTGGTTGATTCCTATTTAGTTAATCCACGCATCACATATTCAATGTCGCTTGGCACTTTATAAATATTTTTCAAGTCGGTCATTGTTAGGTGCGACCAAAAAAATGGAAATCGGAATCGTCCTGGTAAAATTGAAGCTTCGTTATTCTGTAAGACAATTTCATAAGGAAGTGCTGTGATTTCTTTTTCGCCTAATACATTAAGAAAGTTAGCCTCGCCTTTTTCATTATCGGATAACGCAACTCCAAAAACGGCAATTTTTTTATCGTCGAAAACTAATTCGAACACTTTTATTGCCCCTCCGCTACGTGCTTTAAGATTTTTCTGTATCGTTTCTATTCCTTCTTCGTACGAGCCAAAAGTTTTAAGTATCACCGGTTCGTCGAAACTTGGATATCTAACCAAATATCTGAAATTTTTAAGCTCGCTATCCGTTAAAGTATTGCCACCAAACGGCTCAAAATCGGTACCTATTTGACTTAGCGTGATGCGCACATCCATCGAAATTTTACTTAATTGAAGCTCTATTTCTTCGGTTATGTGGTCGCGAAGATAACCATAAAACAGATAATCAGGGTTTAGCAGACTAACTTCTATTTCGCCGGCATCATTTTTCAGCAACCCAACTTTTAATACTGCGGCAAGCAAGCCTCGATCTTCAACAATAAGTGCAACATCTATTAAATCCTGTCGGGTAAAAGCAACGATATGCCGGGTGCTGTCTTTGCCCGGATTATACTCGCCAAGTATCTTAAAAGCTTCAGCACTAAGCACCTTTTTCACTTGAATGCTAACGTCGGTAATAGAGCCTTTTAAGGTGGCTACGCGGTAGTACGCGGTCAATCCTCCATCGGCGAACACCATATTGCTCAGGAAAACAAGGATTACCACCTGAACAATTGCTTTTAATCTGATTGCAGAATTATTCTTATTATTAAGTTCCATATTCAGTTTTTATTTTATTTTGTGCCATAAAATTACTCATTATTTTTAAAACGTATAAATTTATTGAATATTTTTATAAAAATTTAACTTTGAAAATACAAAAACGTAAACCTAAGTTTTCTAATGTATTGCAATAACAACTAATCTAATGCGTGTACATCCATAAACTAAATTAATTTAAAAAAAAGAAGCCGAGAATGCACAAATTCTTGATTTTTTTGTCTTTAATTCGTGAACTTAGCGAAGCGAACTCATATAAGTAATTCGTTAAAAATTCGTTAATTCGTGGCTATATTATATTCTTCTTTTTGACAAAATTCGACTTTACGGATGCACACAAATTAAAAATTGCGAGTTATGCAATTTAGCAAAAAAACAAAACCCTCACAATACTGCAAGGGTTTAATTGTCAGAGTAACAAAAATCAATATCGAAAATTATTTTAATACAATCGGTAATCCGCGATAGAAGTTCAGTACGTTTTTAGAGAAAATATAGCCATATTTTGCTTGAAGCATGTCAGATTCTGTTTTTGCTAACAGGTTTTTTTCGGTATTGTAATCAACAGAATTTACTAAACCCACATTATATTTTTGTTCGGTATATTTGAATGATTCCTGACGAGCTTCCAGTGCTTTACGCCCTCCGTTGTATCTTGCATAAGCAGCACGCACATCGCTAAAAGCCTGTTGTATATCTTTATATAACTGGTTTTTTGTTTGGTCAACGGTATATTTACTGCTTTCAACATTTATACGCGCATTGCTAATTCCATATTTTATCTGAAAGTTCGTAAAAATGGGAATCGAAAGGTTGAAAGAGAGTGAATAGCTAATGTTATCCGTGTATTGATCAACAATAGGATATTTGGTTGCTGACATATTTTCCATGTCGCGAAATACCGAATATCTAATATCATTCATCTTAAAATAACCCATTTCAACAGGATACGAATCGCCCATTGCTGCATATTTCAAACGGGCATCAGAATAACCGGTGCCAACACCTCCATAAACAGATAACGACGGGGAGCGCGAGCCATAAGCAAAATCAAGTTGTTCTTCGGAAGCCCTAAGTTTAAATTCCGCACTTTTAATTTGAGGTAATCCTTGTGCTTCTAAATAAACCATTGCCGGCGTTAGGGTTTGGTCAAATAAATCAATTTCATCGAAAACCGGACGGACAATTTTAAAATTTTCTTGCGATTCGAGTTCTATTAATTGCGAGAGGTTCAGGTAATTAATATCGAGTTGGTTTTGTGAATTGATAACCTGCAACTCTTCACTTGCTGCTTGTGCTTCAATTTCGAGTAGGTTACCACGTGCCAAACTACCGGCTTCAACCAATTTTTTTGTGCGTTCAATCTGCATCTGAGTTACTTGGAGCTGTTTTTTTGCTATCTCCAGCAATTCTTCGCTATACAAGATTTGTAAATATGCTGTTGCAACTAAAAGCGACACATCATTTCTCATTTTTTCGGCATCCTGAACACTTGCTTTATACTCAAAATCGCGTTGTTGAATGGTGTTATACTTTTGCAATCCTCTAAACAGATTGAGTGAGCCACCTAATGATAAGTTGCTGGATTGTACGTTGTTCTCAATAAAATCGTTGGTGTATGGATCGACTGAATTACCAAAGTTAAAACCATAACTTGCACTGGCGCTGATTGATGGTAACACCGCAGCTTTAGCCTGATGCAAATTGTTTTGGTTGTATAAAGTCTGTAATTGTTGCTGCTTAATTGTGATGTTGTGCTCAAGGGCATAACTGATACACCGTTCGAGCGACCACGACTCCTGAGCCTGTGTGCGGTGCAACAATAAAATAAAAGATAAAACCATCAATAAGTTATACAAATAACGTTTCATTTGAGTTGATTTATTAGTTCGTTTTTCATTGGTTAGGGCAGCAGAAAACATGAATCGTGCCATAAAAATATTGTAGTGATTATAAGAAAATTACAAATAACGAATAGCATAAAAAATGTATAATTACTGTACGCAATTAGAATTCGGCTGTTCACAAACGAACAAGCGCCTTATTCTATCCGATTTATTTCATTCGACTTAGTACATATTTTGACCCGTCATCAAACTCTATTCGGAATGTATCGGTAGCTAACACATTGATAGTCTTTTTTAAATCGTCTCTCGAATACGTTCGTAGAGCAGTCCGATTATAAATTTTCCACTCTTCAAGTCCTTTATCGCGTGCCCATACTCCGGTCGGAGAGTTTATTACATACACTATTCTTTTATCCGTGATTACTTCCCATGTTCCTTCGATATTGATTTCGTCGGCTAAAGGATCGCGCTCATACTTTAACAACACACAACCACTGTTTTCGAGTGTTGAACTTAAGGTAACCGTTTTGCGTTTTGTGCCGTCATCTATCCAAATAGCGGCAGTGTTGGGTGGTGTATCACCAAGATTTAATGCGTGAAGTATTAAGTAATTATCTGGATTTTCGAGGGTTAAAGTGATTAGCTTCTTCTTGTTGGTCAACCTATATTTATCAAGTACACACTTACCAAATTCTTTCTGTGGCTTTGGACTTAGATACAAAGATAGCGAATCGCCATCTTCGCGTTGGTCATCGAATATCGAAAGTGTGATAACTGAATTTTTAACTATTATTGTTTCACCAAGATTGATATTGTTTTTTGCCGTAGTATCTTTTGCAACTATTTTCTTTTCTGTGGGTTTAGTCTGCTTAATTGGCTTTCTTACACACGAATCAGAAAAAAAAGCTGCACCAGCAATAAGCATCAATATCAGTACTAATCTACTATTTGTCATAAAACTTTGGTTTAGATACTACGAGGCGAAATACGCCAATTAAAACAAATTCTGCAAATTGGGTAGTATATTTAAGGCTGCGCCCTGTAATTGCTCGCTGCTTATTTCGTCGGCTTTGTCGAGTGCACGATTTATTGCCACCATCACCAAATCTTCAAGCTCCTCAATATCTTTTGTATCAAGCAATTCTTGACTGATGGTGATATTAGTAATACGCTTATTGGCTGTAGCTTTAACTTTCACTAAACCACCTTCCGATTGCGCTTCAACCAACACATCGTCCAATTTCTTTTTAATGTCGCCCATTTGTTTTTGGGCTTGGTCCATAAGCCCCATCATATTTCCGAACATAACTTTGGTATTAAGTAATTAACAACTAATAAAGAACAATTAACAATGCTGTCTATGCCAGTCCCACTGCGTAGCTAATGAATTAGGTTTTCGAATTGCGTCTTGATTTACTATACTCTGCAATTTTCCAAATGTTTAAAACTTTTGAAAAGTTTTATAAACCAAAGTTTTTTACAAAGTAAAAACACAATTTATGACCGTTGACAGTATAATATTCACTTCGCGAAATCAAAATAAGATTGCCTATTTCTGAAGAACTTTATAATTAGATAATTTGTGAGCAAAGATAAATATTATCACAAATAACCGGTTATAATTAAATGCTTAATTTGATTCTTTTGTTAAACTACTTTTATGCAACTTCTGGCAGTTGATCATGGGTTGATAATTTTAACATTTACGTGTACTGTGGACTATGAAAAGTGGTGCGCTTGTCATCGTCAACTTTGCATTACTCCAAAAAAAGAAACACCGACCATACAGATTGTAACCATTTTCACAGATTAATGTACAAAAATCTGTGATTCATAGCTATTATCGGTACGTTCGGTGTTACAACTTATATATCCTAAAAAAAGTGGATAGTCGGTAAAACGCAATCAAAATTCATAGAATCAACCAACAGTACCGCTGCTATACGAATATTTACCACCACCTTGCGGGTTAATACACATTACCGGTATGCGAGATTCGTTGGCAATCACTTTTTGTTCGTCGGCAGCAAGAATATAATCCTGAAAACCAATATCTTTTGTTGTCAATACTAAAATTAAATCTGGCTTTGAGGTGCTCGAATATTTTATGATAGCATCGTAAGTTGTTTTAGTTCCCTGCACATGTACAACTTCGTGGTTTATACCATTTTGTTTAAAATAGTTTCGTGTAAAAACTAAATTAGTGGTGGTTTTCTTTTCTATCAATTCATTTTGAAATTCGGCTGGTACACAAAGTATTACTTTAATGTCGTAATGGTTATTAAGCATTTTCACGCCATTAATCAACTGTTTGTTTTCTTTGCGCTGGTCAACAGGTAGTAGAACGGTTCGCAAATCGTTCGATTTAGGCATCTCTTGCACAACGATAAACGGCGGTTTTGAATTGGCAATAACTTTCAAAGCCCAACTGCCAGTCCATTTTTGCATGCCCTTAATACCATGTGTGCCCATTATCACCAATTTAGCATCAAGCTCATCCGATACTTCGGTAATGGTTGTAAAAATAGTACCCTCGCGAATTATTGAAGTGGGAACTGTTTTGTATTTCTTGCGGAACTGGTCGCTCAACTTATCAAGTTTAGCTTTAGCTTCGGCAATTTCCTTTTCTTTTTTCACAATGTGCAAAAGCCCTATTTTTCCACCCATCACTTCGGAGTAGTTAACTGCGTGTTGCAAAGCACACTCGGCTATATCCGAAAAATCCCAGGGAACAAGAATATAGTTGTCGTCGAGAGCTTCACTCTTAGTGGCTTCCGTTTTCTGGCTTACCGTTGTAACCAGCTTTTCTGTGTCCAGTTCGTCAGGTGTTTCAATATCTGAAGTCCCAACATTCTTTTTTATTAGATTCACTTGATTAAAAATATTATTGAGTTGTGATTGCAATTCGGGATGTTCGCTTTGCAGTTGCGACATACCATCCATTAAACTATCTAACTTAGAAACTAATTCTGTATTCATGTTTTTCGACGCTTCAAAATCGTTCAGTAAGTGCTTAAGCTCCTGCTGTAGTTCTACTGATTCTTCCAGAGCATCTTCGAGACGTAACTCAAGTTTGCTTTTTGCATCGCTATCCGCTGGATTGGATTCATAAGCTTCGTAAATAACGATAAACTTTGGGTTGTGTGCAAATAATTTTGTCTTAATAAAATCAATTAACGAGGTTGCCGATTCTTGCATTGCAGTCTGCGTGTCGTTGTGCTTTATCTGAACGCACTCTTTCAGATAAGCTATTGTTTTCTTAATTAATAAATTAACTTCCATAGCACCTGATTTATTGGTTGGTTATGCTTGTAAAATTATGAAAATTTTTAATTAACACCAATAGTTCTGTAATTTTTTTTATAACGCTATAATTTTATTAGAATTATAATGTATTCTAATTATTAACATTTTTTTATTATTTGCAGGTTTCCTTATAATTTGAAAGCATTAAAATTAAAAAAATCTAACGACTTTACAATATTTTTTTTGAACCAAAAAGGTGCATTTTTTTATTGAATCGCTTTTTTTTTCAAAAGAACATTCAAAAAACATTAACTTTGCACCATTGTAACAAATTCTCCGATTGTTTTAGATAATAAGTTTAACGATGCAACACAAACTTGAGATTTACAACACATTAACCCGAAAAAAGGAAATATTCGAACCGCTTAATCCACCTTATGTGGGTATGTATGTTTGTGGTCCAACGGTTTACAGCGATCCACATCTGGGACATGCGCGCGGCACAATCAGCTTCGATTTGGTTTTTCGCTATCTCAGTTTTTTGGGCTATCAGGTTCGCTATGTGCGAAATATCACCGATGTTGGTCATTTGGAGCACGACAGCGACGATGGCGAAGATAAAATTGCTAAAACTGCACGTTTAGCAAAACTTGAACCAATGCAGATTGTTCAAAAATACATGAATAGCTACCACAAATATATTGGCATGTTAAATTGTTTGCCACCAAGTATTGAACCTCGCGCATCGGGGCATATTATTGAACAACAGGAGTTGGTGGAAAAGATTATGGACAATGGCTACGCTTATATGGCTGATGGTAATGTATATTTTGATGTGGAGAAGTATGCGCTAAACCACCATTACGGCAAACTATCGGGGCGTGTACTCGATGATTTATTGAGTACTACGCGTAAATTAGATGGTCAGGATTCAAAGAAAAGTCCGTTCGATTTTGCGCTATGGAAAGCGGCATCGCCCGAACATATCATGCAATGGAAATCGAAATGGGGCAGTGGGTTTCCGGGTTGGCATCTCGAATGTACAGCCATGAGCACAAAATATCTGGGCGAACAGTTTGATATTCATGGTGGTGGTCTCGATTTGCTTTTCCCTCATCACGAGTGCGAAATAGCACAATCGGTGGGTGCTTATGGTGCGGAAGCGGTTAAATATTGGCTGCACAACAACATGATAACCATTGATGGACAAAAAATGGCACGTTCGCTCAACAATTTTATTACATTAGAGCAACTGTTTACAGGCAATCATCCTAAATTGTCAAAGGCGTTCCATCCAATGGTAATCCGGTTTTTCATTCTTCAGGCGCATTACCGCAATCAGCTTGATTTTACGGACGGCGGTCTTATTGCGGCAGAAAAAGGTTTCGACCGTTTGATGAC
>JFJP01027260.1_pt1 | contig 15612 bp, 23 predicted proteins | sample 431651 | NCBI WGS metagenome assembly JFJP01 (sample SAMN02602958, study PRJNA72255) | Microbial mat metagenome, whole genome shotgun sequencing project. | biome: fresh water; feature: sink hole; material: water; isolation source: purple microbial (photo- and chemosynthetic) mats found in... | reverse complement strand
ATAAAATATTGATTAAATATAGAAGAAGTTCAAAAGAATTTATTCCCATTAAATAAAAAAATCACTAAGAAAGATTTTATTTTTTATTAAACAATGATTTAGTTTTTTTACTCAAAAATTTTTTAAAACTTGCAAAAATAAAAAAAATCTAGTACATACAAATGTATATAAAGATGGATTATGAAGAAATTCTGATGAATTCTGACGATTTAATCTATCTTTCCTCTAATGCTTTTCCCGAACGGCAGTAAAGGTTTTGAATGGTAAGAGATCTCGAAATAATCTCCTTTAGTCTCATTGAACAAGAGAGTCATAAACATCATCCCCAAGATCTGTAGACTCAAAGATCCAATGACCACAACCTTATGTCTGCAATAGGGAGCGACAATGGTGGTAATAATTACAATAAGTGGTATAGCTAAAAAATAAACACTGCCATAAAGTCCTAATTTGACAATGAATCTTTTAATAGTTTCTCTAGCTTCAAGAAAACTGAAATAGAGTCCTTTGATGAAATAAATGAAAAGTGCCAGTCGGAGGATGAGAATTGCATAGCCAGCCCAGTTCTCATATTCATGGAATTTATAATATTCATCATCTGAAATCTTGGAAATAATGGTAAAAAGTATTTGTAGAGTTGCAATGAATCCTGAAAAGGGAAGAAAACAATTCATTGATTCGAATTCATTGAAATTGATGGTCCATCCCCAGGAAATAAGGATCAGAAGGATAGTAAACACGAACTGTGAGATAAGACTGAAGATATTGTTCAATAGAGCAAAGACAAATGAACCAATTCCATTCGAACTATAGGCTGTCAAATGAATGATCTCGCAGGCCAGAGCACATAATTGCAAGAAAATCGCCAGATTCACGAAGATCAACGGATAATCAATTTTCATATTGATCTTATATTCTGCATAAAACTTCTTGAAATTATAAAGCAATCCACCTGCGCAGAACATCAGCAAAAACATAAACGGCACTAAGAACCCTTTGTCTTCAATGCTGAACTCTGAACCATCAGTGTTCTTTATGCTGAGCTCAAACTCTATTATATAGTTTCTTTCATGTTCAGTCAAAAATGCCTTATAATCTTCATTGCAATCACTGATCACAAAATACCAAACATATGGCCTTGCGTTATTGCGTAAGGTACTATCGATAGAATTTGACCAATCTCCATTACTTCTGAGCTTCAAATTGCTTTGGTAACGGGCCAAATTGTTCTTATTTGAACAACCCTCAGTCGTCAAAACTTTTGGCCATTCGACGTCTAAAAAGACCATAAAGGGCACTGCCCATTCTAAATGTGGTGCTTCTTCATGAAGTCGCAAAGGATGGTTGATACGAGCTCTAACAGAAAATATGCCTGTGCCTCGCTCAAAACCGAATTTGGTCAAGTACTTCCAAGGCTCGTCGTGAAGCTCGGAGATTGTAAAGCTTTTGATCACCTTTTTGGAAAGGAGGGGCAGGCAGAAAAGAGAAAAGAGAGAAAACAATAAAAAGAAATGCTTGAACATTGAAGAATGAAATGCGAAAGTGTTTTTTTATTATTGTTATAAACTGTGAGATGCTATTAATATCCTTCGAAAATCCTATTTTTAGAATTGGAAATATAAAACCGCTGAAAAAATTAAGAAAGATTATTATTATTTAATATAGAGTAGTTTTTATATTTTTTTTGCGTAGTTTGAGTTTTTCTTATTTTTGAACTCATTGTTTTCTATTTACTAAAAATAAATGTAAAAATGAATAAATCTTCATATAAAAACATGGAAATGAAACTGATAAGCTTCTTAAATTTTATAAATTTGTTTTTAATTTTATTTTTATTAAAACTCAAATTTTTTTTCATTTAATATGAAGTTTTTTTCTCTCAATTTTTTTTAAAACAGAAGTGTAGGCGAAGTACTAATAAATGAAAATTTCTTTTTGATTAAATTAAACACTTCAAAAAATCACAGCAATTTTCTCTTATATATACAAAATAACAAAGTAAATTTCTATTAATTCTTACCTCTCCTGATCGAATACAAGCATTCAGGATTAAACAAATAATTAAATATCAGAATATAGTTCTCATTCTCCTTGCCAATCACATCCAAAATCATACCATTCAACGTTTCTCTAGAACTTTCCCCATATTTTTCAATCACTTTTTCAACATCTTCAAAGGCTTTTTTCCCCAATTTTTTATTCAAAAACTCTTTTAATAAAATCTTTCTTTTCGCTGCAAAAGGTGCATTAACATCGAAGATTTTCTTTAAGAATTCCAGGCTTATTTTTCTCAAATGTTCTTGACTTTCAAGAGTATTAAAGAAATTTTTGTTGAAGAATTGTGAAGGATTTTCATATCGAGTGTTTATTGAACATCTTCTTGCATGTTTTTTTTCAATTACTTCATTTTTATGCAGATTTTGAGTTTGGTTATTAATATTTTTTGATTCTCTTTTGATATAACTGACGAAATTGCTTACTGTTTCTTCTTTATTATTATTGATCCTTTTTATGTTCAATTCTTTGTTTTTTATAACAGTTTCCATGTTTATGTTAATTTCTTTCAGACCATCATTATTAATTGAATCTTCCTTATTATTCAATGAATGACTTCTTTTATTTTCTTTCATATTATCATTAGTATTATTATTGCTATTCACAATATTCAAAATCGCATTGCAAACTTGACGAGGAGGCTTTTGAAACAACGTACTTTGTTGATTTTCTTGATTTTGAATGGCTTGTTTTATGTTTGGGCCCTTATTAGCGGTTTTCTTTGTAAGAATTTTGTCATTTTCCAAATGGTCCCTCACATTATATTCTTTATTTGACTGAATTAAAGGTTCATCTGATTCTAATTTCTTCAAATATTCCTGAAAACTGAGTTTGGAAGGTTTTTCTTCAATTTTGTATTGTTCTTTTAATTTATTGATTTCTTCTTTGATTTCACGTTTGATAAGCAAATTTTGTATTGTAAGTCGTTTTTGTGGATCTTTTGCTAACAATTCACAAGACAAATTCTTTAAAAAACAGCTATACTCACCAGGAATGCTCTGAGGATCCTGTTGTATGATTTTATTCATCACATTCTATATAAATAATAATAATATATCAAAATTTATTAAAATTTTTTTCTTTATACATGAAGACTATCGCCTTCAAAAGGTTTTTCCAAAGTCATTAACTCATAAACAACAATCCCCATCATCCACATATCTGAAGGGAAACTATAGCTTTTGCCTAGTACTATTTCTGGAGACAAATAATAAGGGGTTCCCAAGGTGGTTCGTGTATAATCTATCGCTATATCTAATTTCTTTGCTATTCCAAAATCTCCAAGTTTCAACTAATCATTAAATTTATAAAGTTTTTAAAATGAATATATTCTTTACGATTCCTTGTTTGGTTAAGAAAATATTCTGCGGTTTTATATCACGGTGAAGTATTCGATTTTCATGCAGATAACTGAGTGCTAGGGTTAATTGAGCAACCCAATTCAAAATTTGTCCTTCAGAAAACAATATTTTCTTGTTTTTGGCCTCTAATATCTTTTTATAGAGATCACCTATTAAATACACAAATTTTATTTTATTGTTTATTTGTTTATAAAGAAAAACCTTCTTCACAATATTCCATTTCTATGTATAGTCTGGCAAAATCTTTATTATAATCGAAACATTTTATTATGTTAGGATGCGAACAGTTTTGCAAAAGACGGACTTCATTCAAGATTGTGTTCAGATCTTCTGATCCGTTTAGCATTATTCGTTTTAAAGCTTTTAGCTATGTTTTAATAATTCAAATTTTTGATCAGTTTGATTTAAGGATTTTACTTGTTTCGCTTGGATATCTTCTACCAAAATAACGTCTGCGAAATTCCCTTGACCTAAACGCTGAATGCGACGGTATTTTAAGGACGGCTTGATCGTATTGAGAGGATGCATTTTAATGAGTGAGGCTATTTTTGTCAGTTTAGTTTGAAATATTAAATAATAATTTACTTAAAATTTAAAAAAATTAATGGTTTTCATTTAAAAAAAAACGAAAATTTTTATTCATTTTTAAAAAAAGACAAAAAAATTATAAATTTTTTTTTTTTCTCCAAAAAATTTTAAAAAAAATGAAAAACAAATAATTTTCTTTTCATAAAAAAATCGACTTGTATTATAATTTTCTCTTTATCAATCAATTTATATTAATCTTTTTTCGATTTCCTTGCGTTTTTTCTTGGTGCCTTTTTAAACGACCAATCAACTCGCAATTCTTTCTCATATAACGAAAACCCATTCATTTCTTAAAAAAAATCTATTATATTTCTCCTTTTATTAAAAAAAAAATAACCATCTATAGCTTTCTGGGCTTGTTTAAATTCACTATATTCAACCAAAGCATAGCCTTTTACATACCCAGATCTTCGATCCAGATTTAAATGCAGATTTTTTATAGGGCCGAATTTGCTGAAAGCATCATATATATCATCTTCTTGAGCCTCTTCATGCACTCCTGTGATCATTATCAACCATCCTTCGATAGCTTATTTATTAAAATGATCAATTTTGATAAGAAATTATATAATTTTATAGATAAAAACATTGACAAGGCCCTGGACCATCATCATAATCAAGAGATGTGAAAATTCCGGAGTCCCCTGGATAATGAGAAAATTATAGTTTGGTTAAGAAAGGAAAGATATGTGCCTTTGTAACGCTCTTCTAAACTTTCGATTTCTTTTTCCTTGTAATGGCGATCCATTTTCTGACTTTGCATTTTAAAAAGGGAGTTTTTATAGATATTTAAATTTTTAATTTTAAAGGAATTTGTTTTTAGGGGAATTTTTTCTGAATTTATTATATAATTTTTTCTATTGTCAACTCAAAATAATCAATGTAAAATAAATTTATTTCAATTTTAAAAGGCTATGTTTAAAAAGAAAATAGCTTGAACTGAAGGCAAAATTATTTTTTAATAGGAAAAGTGATTAAATTATTCAAAATAAAATAAAAATAATAATTTTTGTTTTGTTTTATTGAAATTAATGAAATAAAGTTGAAAAAGATAAAAAACCTTAGAAAATAAAAATACGAATTTCCTTTGAACTGAACAAAAAAACCATGTTTAAAATTTAAAATAATTGTTAAACAATGAATTTTATTTATTTTTGTAGATTTTTTCCCGTAAAAAGCAGCTTTCAGAATCCAAAGCCTGAGCCAATTTATTCGATGTTTCAACCAGCTAAGAAAATAAAAATAACTATCACAAATAAACAATAAAATAAAAACTCTTTGCAAAGTATTTTCTGATTCCTTCAGAACTTGATCATAATCATTGATATTATTTTCTTTTTCCTTTAATTCATTGATTCGAAAATCTAATTCAGCCTTAATTTTCCTCATGTTACTATCAACTTGATTCAAGTTTTGTTTATCTCTCAGCAGATCTGTTGTGATTTCATCTCTTTCCTTTTTCAATCGCATTAAACTATTCTTCAATGAATAAAATGCCTGGTCTTCCATTTGTCAAATGTTAAATAATTTTATTGAAAATTCAAAAATAATTCAAACAAAACGATTTAATTAATTTGAAAATAAAGGAAAACTTCATTAATAACGAAAAAATAAACACTAGTATTCAAAAAATTAATAAATATTCCTGAAATTTATTCTAACTGATAATATTTCACAAAGGAAATGAAACAAATCATCTTAAATTTTGATTATACAAATTATACAAATTATTCATTAATGAATTCAAATATATTTTTTTTCCAAATTAAATTCCAAAAGACTTTAATAAAATTAATAATCTTATTTTCAAATTTTCATCAATCAACTCCCAATAAATTATGTTCAAAAAACTCTTTGGAGGTGATAAAAAACCAGCTCCCCAGCAACAAGCCCCAGCCAAGCCTCAACCAGTAGTTCACAACACCGAGGAACAGGACATTGCATTTGAGAAGCAAGAATACGAGCTGAATTCAAAAGTGGCATTTTTCGATAATAAAATCGAAGCATCTCAGGGGAAATTAGAAAAATTAGATAAAGAAATTCGTCATTTGGTTGCTGAGAAGAAGAAACAACAGGCAAAAACAAAGATTGCTGAGACAAAACAACTGAGGGAATTGATAGATGATATGGAACAGAAGAAACTTGTGTTTATCAACATGAAATTGAAGCTAGAAGTAGCTAGAAATAACGCTAGCTCAGTCAGCGTGATTAAACAAACCAATGAACTGATGAAAAACCAAGAGAAAGTCAATGATGATCTACAAGATCAAATCTCAGATTGGCAGGAATATTTGCAACAAGATAAGGAAAGCAAGAATTTATGGGACCAATTAGCAGAAAATTCGATTGCGAATAAAGAAGAGATAGACGATGAATATGCAAAATATGAAGATGAGGTTAATAAAGAACAGGCGGAGCTTGTGCATCAGCAATTCCAGAACATTCCTGACGCAAATTTGAACAAAAACGCACCGCAAAAGAATGCTAATAAAAACACCCAAGAAGATAAATTCGTATCAGCTCTACAAGAATCCCTGTTGGAGATTTAAATTAAAAATCTATAGAAATGAAAAATAAAGAGTTTTTAGAGAATTTAATTAAATAAATCGAGGAAAAAAATTTAAAGTTTTTAATAATTTTTTTTTAATTTCCTCATGAATTTTTTTAATTTCATTTGTTTTTTAAAGAAAACATCATACCTATTCAAGAAAAAGACAGAAATTCTTATAATTCGATAAAATACTATTGAAATTGTAGAGAAATAAAAGTTTTTCCAATAATTTATTTCGATAAAAACAAAGATTTTAATATTTTCGCTATAAAGCTTCAAAATGTTCATTAAAGTTTTAAATAAAACCAGGAGGCTTGGAGTTATTTGTATTCATAAGCAGTTTTCTTTCATCCAAGGCTTTTTTTATCAAAGTTCTTTCAGCTCTCATGATAAGATGTTTGAAGAGATAGGCCTTTAAATCATTGATATTAAAGTCAAAATTCAAATAGTTTTCTCTATTTGCTTCAATTTTTTGTATAAGAGGAGTAATATCTTCAGGAGGCTCATAGGTTTTTTTCTTGCGATAGTCTTCCATTAGGTTAGCTTCATCTTTTGTTGGCAAATTGATGAAGAAATTATCTAAATCTTCATTGTTGTTCACACCATTATTAGGATTTGCTTCATTTGATTTGATTTCTTTTTCTTTTTCGATCATTTTTCAATGAATCAAACAATAAATTTCATATTATTTATTAAATATTTGAACAAAACACAAAAAATAAAGAAATTCATCATTATTAATTTTGAAAATAAAACCCTCAATATCTCAAAATTTGAATTTGAATTACAATGGCAAACGTTTTCGTCAGATTCAAGCAGATGTCCCTCATACAATCTTTAGAAACCATGCACGAGGATCTCCAAAAAGCATCAGATGAACCAAATTTTGAAAAAGCCCACAACTATTCTGCTCATTTCCCTCAGGTTCTTCTCTTAATTTTCGGCATAGATCAACAGACAGAACTCAGGTTTTTCACTAACATTTAGCTAAATTACCTATATATTAACCTTTACAATCAATAAATTAAGTTGGATTGAGACAATTTATGCAAATATAGTGAAAGTAAGTAATGAGAGTTCAATATCGAAAATCTACCAACACGAGTTTTTTCTTTTGATTTCTCTTCTATCACCTCCTTTCGATCACATAAATAATAAGAATTTATTCACGTTTGCATTAGCTGATTTCAATAAGGAAAGACGCTATGAATTCGAAGTGAAAAGGTTACCACAAAACACACAGCTTCTCTTAGAGAAAAAACGATATGATAACCCTACACTTATAGGTTATTTCAGTTTCTTAGAACTAGGCAAAAACGCGATTTCTCAAGATGGAAAAAGACTGGTTTTGACCATTTTTGAGTTTTATATTTTCGCGTTGATTGGCAATATGAAGAGATTCATCGGAAAAAACCATGTGGAATTGAAAAGTTCAGAAGATTATCTCTGTGATGACTTCGAGAAAGAATTTCAAATAAACCCTTATTTGATTCTCGTTCGAAGATATCTTGAGTTCTTTTATCAGAGATCACAGAAATATGGAAAGCTCTTCAAAATGTTCCTGTTTCTGCTCCAAGATTTCACGATCAATGATTTCATCTACTCCCCAGTATTATCAATGAACCGTTACAGCACCAATAATGCAAGTATCAATGCCTTTCAGAATAATATAAAGGTTCCGAAACCCCATATTTTTCAAGTAGTTTTTCTTGTTATTCATTATTTGCATAAAAATTATGAATCTGACACTAAAACGACAAAAAGTGATTATTTAATGAGCAGTGGCTTCTTCGCGAAATCTTTATATCATTTCTTTACAAATGTGCTTGAAGTGTGGAATAATGATGTGAATAACAACTCAAATCTTTTATCAGATTTAGGGAAAGTGTGGATTAGTTTCTTGAAGCCTTGGGAAATTGATGATAATTATTGTATTGTGAATTATTTGAATAGAATTGATGAAGGCAAACACGTGGAGAATATTTGTTTTGGAAGTTTAATCAAAGAATATCAGCCTAGTAAAGAACTATCGAAACGAGAGAATGCTCAATTCATTTCACATTTCTTAAAGGAAAACGTCTTGTTTTATACCCATGTCTTCGCACAGTTTCTTCATACACTTTCAGAACAAAATGAAATACATTTCAAAGATTTGATCTTTTTGCAAAATTTATTAGAGTTTTTCTTGGGAAATAACAATATTAAACCACCTTTGAACTCGTTTTTCAATGGGTTTATAAAGGTGAATTGGATAAAACAGCTATCGACTGGTGGGAATAATAAGATTGAAGGAACGCTGGACGTCATGCAGTATTTGGATTTCATGGGCTCGAAGCTGCATAATTTGAATTTGTTCAATGATGATGCGTTGCTTTCAAGAGTGCTGAAAATGATTTCTAATCTTACACGTTATGAAACTGCTTTTAAGAAAAAAGTTCAATTTTTAAATTTATTCATTTTTAAATAATTAAATAGAAAGCAAGTGAGCGATATTTTGAGAGAAACAATGATTTTCAAAAATTTCTGATCGAAGTAGTTGAGAAAAATGTGCATCTTATCATAGATCAGCTCATAACCATGTTTTCAATAGAGGTAATTCTGATTTTTTTCAGAAATTTATCATTACTTTCCGAAAGGCAAATCAAGCTGATTCACTTTATCGTGAATTTGATAATAAACAAGACGTTTCCATGAAATTCCGCAAGCAAATTCGAAACAAAGTCGATAAAAAACAATGTAATTCCCACTGAACTCCATAATATTAAGTTTTTTAATGATAGATTTATCATGGGAGACTCCTTTATCACCAAATGAATCAGAGCTTCTTTATCATATTTTCTTTTATTTGGCTCGAATGATTGATTGGGCTTTAAAGAAAAATCAAATAGGATACAGTAGAGTTTACCCAAAGACTAATTTAAGGATTTTTTGTAATTGGGTGAATGTATGTGTATTATTGTTAGTTTTATCATTAGTTGGGATGGTGTTTTATTTAATTTTTTGTTATGTTTTCGGACAATGAATAAATAAATAAAAGTTTATTTTGTAGTAAATCTATTGAAAAATTCAAAATCTTTAGCAGAAATTATGAAAAAAAATAATTAAAGCTCATCTTTATAATTAAACCTAGAGAAAAAAATTCAAAATATGAGCAAATTGACCAAATATTAAGAAAGATGACAAAAAATAAAATTTAAAAATACTAATAAAAAATTAAAAAAAAAACTATTCCACTTTATAAAATATGTCACAAGATAGTTCTTTTTTGATGCAAACTCTCAAAGAATTCACAGCAGGAACTATAGCAGGTAAATCCCCTCTTAAATAGCTCATTCCCCTTTCATAAAAGTGTTATTTGTTCTATAGGATGGGTTCAAGTGATAGTTGGTCAACCATTTGATATCGTAAAAGTTAGATTACAAACTCAAACATCTGCTCATTATTCAGGAGCAGGAGACTGTTTCATGAAGATATTTCGATCCGAAGGACCTATGGCCTTTTACAAAGGAACTCTATCACCTCTATTAGGGGTTGGTGCCGCAGTTTCAATACAATTTGGGGTGAATGAAATGTTCAAAAGAGTTTTTTCGGTATATTTTTATATGAATAAGCAATAAATTGTTATATGATATCAAGGGTTATAAAGATATTGAGGGACATTTGAATTATGGTCTAGTCTTCATAAGTGGAGCTATGGCTGGAGTGGCTAATTCCAGTGTTTTAGCTCCAGTCGAACATATGAGAATCAGAATGCAGGTGATAGATCGTTTTTATTTCACAACTGATGAAATATTTCTTTTATACTAAATAGATACAGAAATCAGGTGATATGGCTTTGTACACTGGTTCAATAGATTGTCTTCAGAAAATATATAATAAATATGGAATGAAAGGAATTTATAAAGCTACTACAGCCACGATGTATAGGGAGTTTTTGGCATTTGGTAACAAATCAATAATAATTAATAATCAATAGAATAAACATTGATTAATTTATTTTTTTTTATTAAAAGGTTTTTATTTCATGGGATATGAATGGTATATGAGAAAAGTGATCCCCAAAGGCAAAGCAGTAAAAGACATTGCATGGTATCATCCATTGGTAGGAGGAACTATCGCAGGATATGGATACTGGCTCTCAAGTTACCCTTTTGATCTTTTGAAATCAAAACTACAGTCAGATTCGTTTGAAAAGCCGAAATATAAGAATTTCATGGATTGCTATAATCAGACGAAAGTTGGAGGAGTTACAGCCTTTTATAAAGGACTATTACCATGTTTGTTGAGAGCTATGCCTGTTAATGCTGCAACGTTCTTGTGTTTTGAATGGGTTTTGGAACTTATGGGAGGAAGAAAAAATTAAAAAATTGGTTTTTTTGGAAAACAGCAATGATTTTTTTTAATTGAAAAAGAAAAAAAATAAGAATTTTTTTTAAGTTTTTGCCAATATCAAAGGAAATTTATTTCTTTCTTATTGAATGCTTTTGTAAATACAATAATCATGCGTTGGCATCTGCTTCTAAAACAAATAAATTTTCAAATTAACTGATGCCTAGCCTTTATTTTTTCATTTTTACATTTATAAACAAAAATAAAATATTGCTGCAAAATATTTTTTCTTTATTTTTTTTTAAACAATGTAATTTTTTTATATTTATTTAAATTTTAACAATAATTATGAATTATTGTTTTTTTTTTTTATATGAATACATCAGTCGATTTCTTCAAAAAGAACTTTCAAAACAATCACAAGAATTTCTTTCTATGCATGAAGGTTTGTTTCTTTAATACTTTCACTGAAACCGATGCTTTTTTTAGAGATTCCTCAGATCAAAATCCCATGATAAAATTAATACTCTACCTCCAGCTCTGAATACTTCCAAATCATCTATTTCTCTCAATAATGCTTTCACTACAAATTTAAATAATTTGCAATTTTCAAATAATCCTAGTGAATTCAATTCAAATTCAAGTATTTTCTTCATGAAAGAGTCATTTTATTCTTGTTTATTTAAAATAGATTTACAAACAACATCTCGAAACTGCGAAGAGGGAGAATTGATAATCAAGAAACCCATTTGCAAAGCCAGACAATTCGGATCGTTTGAAGCGAAAATCAACATGGCAAATAACCAATCTTTTGGAATGAATTTTCAAAACAAAGAAAATTTAACGCCAAAAATCAACAATTTCCACACCTACTCCAAAAATCATCAGAAAAAGTTAGAGCTTTTAGAAAAAAATAACAAAAAAACTTCTTGTTCTTCATTGAATTTCAAAAGGCCAATTGAAAAAGGTCTATATAAAAGCAGAATCTTTTATTAAAATTAAGAAAAAGGGCAATATGATGATAATTCAACAAGTTTCATCGAAATTTACCAAACTAAAAATGTGATAAAAATTCAAAGATTTTTCAGGTTTATTCCTATGATTTTAAAAAAAAAACTCAATTAAAAAGACGAATTATACTAGAAAAATTCTAAATAAGAAAAATTCTGAATTTATTGAGAGAATTAAAGAAGAAAATATGATTTTATTTGAAGAAAATCAATTTTTACAAATGAAAAAACATGAAATGAAATTAGAAATGTTATTTTTATAATAAAAAATCTAAAAATATTGGATTTTTTTGATAGGAGAACTAAAATTGAAAGTGGCCTCACAAAACAAAAGGAAGAAATTTCGAAAATCATCAAGGAATATGACGGTTTTATAAGAAAATTGATTTCTGATAAGAAGAATTTGAATGAAAAATGTCAAAAATACTCAAATTCCTATGATAAAATAGTCGGTGAATTCAATAACTTCAAAGAAATTAATGAAAAAAGACTTATTATGGAATTTGCAGCTGAAAATGTACAAGAAGATGATGGTTTGTTTATTGAAAAACTCTGTGAATTTTATTGTAAATTTTAGAAGATTTGATGAATGAAATCGATTTTTTGACAAAAGAAAACAAAAAAATAAAAGAAAATTGTGAGGAAATTAAAGAAATTCGTAAAAAGTCGACAGATGATCTGTTTTTTTTAGAAGTGAAGGCTCGGAAAATAATAAAATTACAAGTAAGTTAATTCAAAATTCATTTGTTTTATTGAAAAAAATAAATTTTAGGATTCAAACATCAACGATTTGAACAAACAAATTCAAGAGATCAAGAAACAACTGTTTTAGATTTTTTTTCATATAGTGACAAAGAAACTACTTTAGAAAATCGAATTTCTTCTTAATTTTCGATTTTATTTTTCTTTGAATAAAAATTTAGGTTCCTTTTCTTTTCAAACTCCTCCCTTTCTTATCCAGTTTCAGTTTTTTTCTTTGCATTTTCTCTTTAAATTCTTCCATTTTTATCCTTTATATTTTATATGAATGAAAATTGTGATTTTTCATAGTTTATAATAAAAAATCAATTAAAAAAAAAATCTGCAAAAAGAAAAAAATTTCAAATTTTTTACATAAAATTATTATTAATTTTATTACTTTTTAATGAATGACCAATGTATTCGCCTTTGAAAGAAAAAGAGACCTATTATCTTCCGAATCGTTCTCTAAAAAGCGAAAAGTATCATCATAAATCAGCCTCCATTTCAACTGATATCCCGTCATCTTACCTCACAAATAATTTTGAATTGCATAAGAATTGCACACAAAACCTATTTTATACACAAGAATTCTATCATTCCCAAGCAACTCTATTGAATTTAACACATCAAAAAATCCATGTGAACAATCAATTTACGACTCTAAACAACAGAATCAGCCTTTTAAAGAAGAAAAAAGAATTATCCGAACATAGATGCAGGTTAAAATCGATTAATGTCAAAGAATTTCTCGAAAAACAAAGCACTAGATCAGAGTTTCTTCAAGAAAAACAAAGGGTTTTAAAAACTAATAAATGATTAAAAAATTGAATTATGATAAAAAAGATGAAAGAAGAACAGGAATTTGAATTGAAAGAAAGAATAAAATTCATACAAAGTATGAATGAAGAGGGTAAAAGAAATTATTTCATTAGGAGGAACCATATATTGAAAAGAAATTGCAATGATGCAGAGGAGACTAGATCAAAATCTCAGTATTTTAGTAGTTGTTTAGATGAGAATCTCCTGAAGGAATTAAATAATAAAATGAAAATGGTGAAGAATGTACAAAAGGATGAGAAAAAATGGAATGAGAAAAAAAGGATAATTTGGGTTAATTTCTTTTTGTTTTCTTCATTTTTATAGTAATTAATCAAAAAAAGAACAAACAATTAATGGAAAATAAAATGATTTATGAAAAAAAACAAGAAGATGAAAAGAATTTTACCAAGAAACGACAGGTTTTTAATGGAAAATCAATGGTTTTTTATAAAGAATTTGATTAATTAAGAAAGAAATGATGAAAATGGAGTCTAATGAAGAAAAACTATTATCAGATTTGCATAAAGTTCTTCAGAATGAGCATTCAATCGATGAAGATTTCAATACTATAAACACTCAAAAATTTCAAACCAACAAATTCTTAATATGTAAATATGATCAAAGTGTGACTCCCAACTTAAAACATAGGAAATTTGCCAAGACGAAAAACCATTTTGAAAAAAAAACATATTAAGCTTAAAAATCAATTTTTGTGAAAATTTTGATTTGAATCCAAAATTTTGAGACTTTTTTCTCTTTCTGAAATTAAAAAAAATAGAAAAACGAATATTATTCAAAAGGCAAAATTTTGTTTTCTATTATCTTTAGAAACATTATTTATTTAAAAGAATTAGTCCTATCTCAAATTATATATTTATAGAATACAAAAATTTCAAAACTTTCATATTAACTTTCGTCATAACTCTTTCTTTTTATGTTGTTCAATTCTTGAAGAGGAAAGTGAGAATGATTGGTCTAAAGTTAATGATCTTTCTTCATCAGAACAATGATTTTGACTAATAATTGTTTGATTTTTAATCATTTCACTCTAAAAAACAAATATTTTATTTATGATATAAAAAAAAATAACATATAGATCAGGATGCTTTATTTTTATGTGTTGGTTTAATGATCCCTCAGACCCATAAGATTTTAAGCAGGTCTCAATCATACATTTATAATGTCGGTCAATCTCCCCTGCAGTTCTTCTAAACCTTTTTCTCCTTTCTTCTTCTGTGATGCTGATGTTCAGATTATTGAAGTCTTCAGTTTTTTTCTAAAAATGAGTATTTTGGGTTTTATTAAAATTTTTAAATCAAAAACAAAAAACACAACAAAACAAAACAAAAAGAAACATATAAATAAATACTTACTTCTAATTTATTTAATTTATTATTGAGTTCATTTTTTTCTGCTACCAGTTCCTTCATCTAAAATTTAAAAATAAAGCCCAAACAAAAGATTTCTAAATAAAATTAACCTGCGTTGTTAAAACCACATTGGCTATGAACAATCTACAATATTCTTGGTAATAATTCAAATTTTGGTCTTCTTGTGGTACTTTGAAGGCAAAAAAAAAAATGAAATTAGATCGAGATGAAATTAAAACTTGGTGCAGGAAATGCCATATTATTCATTCCGTTGTTCGAATTAAAATTTTCAAAGACAAGAGAATTATTATTATAAGGGAAATTTGAAAAAGCTTTTAAATCAGATAAAGAGTCTGAATTATTTATCATATTATGATTGGAAAAATATGAGTCCCTGGTATTTTTTTTTGTCAGATCTTTTTTTTAGAGTGAGAAGTTGTTTAAATAAATATTATTGATGTTAAACCTTCATTTTGTTTCAACCTTAAGAAAAAAGAAGTCCAATTTTATATAAGCTTTTTGAAAACTGAAGGGAAATAATTACTGCATTTGCTCTTTTTGCAATTTAGAGAGATTCGCATTTAAGCCAAATTCAAGCTTCTCCATTCTGTTTTCTCAAATAAAACAAAATAATTTTTTAAAATTTGCTATTTATGATTTTATATGAAATTTGAGGAGAAATTTCAAAAACTGTTAAAACTAATTTTTTTTATTAAAAAAAAATAGTATTTCTGATAAATTTTTGAAGTTGAAACTCAAAAATTAAAGAATTATTAGAGGTCTTACAA
>JFJP01000045.1_pt1 | contig 15612 bp, 15 predicted proteins | sample 431651 | NCBI WGS metagenome assembly JFJP01 (sample SAMN02602958, study PRJNA72255) | Microbial mat metagenome, whole genome shotgun sequencing project. | biome: fresh water; feature: sink hole; material: water; isolation source: purple microbial (photo- and chemosynthetic) mats found in... | reverse complement strand
TTGATGAAGGCCCGGAAACCGCTCACCAAGGGCATCTTCGAATAAACTGACGGATGAGGATACGAAAATGAAAACAAGCTTTCGCGAGTGGGCGAGATCCCTCAAGATGCCCCACACCCTGGTCATCGTGGGTGGGTTGGTGGGCCTGGTGCTGGTGCTTTCCTGGATCATTCCTTCGGGCGAGTATTCCCGCATTCCCAAGCAACTGCCCGATGGCAGCGTCATCAAGGTGGCCGTTCAGGATAGTTTTCGGGTAATCCCCAAGTTCTACCTGGGGCTTCAGCATCTGCTTTTGGCGCCCATCAGCGGCTTCATCGGAGGGGCCAAGCTCATTGCCTTTTTGCTGATCATTGGCGGTAGCTTCAATGTGCTTCAGGAAACCGGGGCCATAGAATTCGGCATCAAGCGCCTGGTGCGCACCATCAGCACCCGTCCCGCTCTGGAATGGCTGGTGATTCCACTCTTGATGGTGGTGTTCTCCCTGGCCGGGGCCATCTTTGGCATGGCCGAAGAGACCATTCCCTTTATCGTGATCTTCATCCCCATGGCGCGGGCAATGGGCTACGACAGCCTCGTGGGCATGTGCATTCCGTTCCTGGGTTCGGCGGCGGGTTTTGCCTGCGCCTTCATCAATCCCTTCACCGTGGGCGTGGCTCAGGGTATTGCTGGGGTGCCGCTCTATTCGGGGCTGGGCTACCGCATTGGTGCCTGGGTGCTCGTGACCGCCGTGGTGATTGCCTATGTCATGGTCTACGCTCGGCGGATTAAAAAGAACCCCGAACTCAGCGTGGTGCGGGATATCGATTTGCAGCGCGAGGCCGTGGAGCATCATCCGGATGCCAAGGAAAGCTGGGACTTTCGCCACATCCTGGTCCTGCTGCTCTTCGTGGGCGCCATGGTGCTGCTGGTCTTTGGGGTGATCCGCTACAAGTGGGATATCGATGCCATCGCGGCGCTATTTTTGGGCATGGGCATTCTCATTGGCCTGGGGAGTCGCATGGGGCCTAGCCTTTTGGCCAAGCACTTTGTGGTGGGTGCCAAGGATATGGTGGGCGTGGTCATGATCGTGGCCTGTGCCAGGGCTCTGCTGGTGCTCGCCAACGACGCCAAGATCATGGACACGATACTTTTCTATGGCTCCAACCTCATTCAGGTTCTGCCCAAGGCGATCACGGCCCAAGTTATGTTCCTGGTGCAGTGCGTCATCAATTTCTTCATCCATTCCGGCACCGCCCAGGCTGCCCTCACCATGCCCATCATGGCGCCGCTCTCCGACTTGGTGGGCATCACTCGCCAGACCTGCGTGTACAGCTTTGAGCTCTGCGAACTGGTTGTGCCCATCCTGCCCACCAGTGCCGTGGCCATGGGCGTGCTGGGCGCGGCCAAGATCCCCTGGGAACGCTGGGCCAAATGGTTCCTGCCGCTCATGCTCATTCTGGTGGGCTTGGCCTGTCTACTGCTCGTTCCGCCCACGTTGTTTTTCTACTGGGGACCGATCTAGCCGCGAGTTGCTATTGGCAACAGAAGGCCCTCACAGATGGTTGCGCTCGGTGATCTCGCGGCTCACTAGCAGGAGTGTGCCGTGGTCACCGGAAGCGCTTTCGACCGTGGCAACGCGGCATTCGAGCAGATGCACGGCTTTGTTTTTGGCCCGCACTCGGAATTGCAGGGTGCGGCTCACGCTGCGGGTGGAGCCCTCGGTCATCAGCGCCTTAAAGATCGGTAAATCATCCTCATGAATGAGTTCGGCATAGTCGATTTTCTCTAGCACTGTTTTCGAATAGCCCAGAGTCCAGGTATGAGATGGGCTGGCAAACACCGTGCCCTTGCGGGTATCGAGAATGGCGATGAGATCGGCGGCGTTTTCCGTGGTGATCTTGAAAAGGCTTTCAATGCGCCTCAGAGACCGCTGCAGCAACATCTTCTCGGTGATATCGGCGTGAATGATGACACCGGGAATCTCAGAAACCGGATCCGGAGCCGTCACCTGGAGACCATACCAGCGCAGGGATTGAGGGCCGCCCACTTGGTATTCAAGTTTGAGCAGGGGCATTTTCCCCTTCAATGCCGATTGAATTCCCATGGCCACCGTGGAAATTCGTAAATCGGAATTTCCGAGAAGTTTGCCGCAGACCGCTAAATAGTCATCGCCGGGCACAAGGCCGTTAATGAATGGATTTTCCTCCTGGAAATTGCTCCAGGCCGGGTTGACGGCCACCATGATCCCTTCGAGATTCACAATCGCTACGAAGGAGCGGAAGGAGGCCAGCAAGCCAATCAAGGCCTGCTGCATTGCGTCGGGGGAGAGATTGGAGAGGTTCGTAGACATCTATCTGTCTTTCGGCCGCAGGGGTGTTCTTCCCAAGTTTTGACTTCTTGGATATTTCAATCAAACGAAAGCCAAGAGCTGTGACCACTTCCCGCGCCACTCAATGTGAAAATGAAGGCACTAGGGAGATCCCATGACGACTACCCACGAAGCTTGGTTCCAGACCTTCCGCGAGCGGGCCAAGGGCCTGCAACGGCATATCGTTCTGCCCGAAGGGGTTGATGACCGCACCATCCTGGCCGCCGCCAAAATCCTGGCGGAAGGGGTCTGCAAGATCACGGTGCTGGGGGATTCCGCCGCGATGCAGGCTCGGGCCGGTGAACTGGGCGTGTCGCTGACGGGCGCCATTTTGCGCAACCCAGCCACAGATCCCGATACCAAGGTCTTCGCTGATGCCTTTTTCGAGGCTCGCAAGGCCAAGGGCATGACCGAAGAAAAGGCCGCCCAGACCATGATCCAGCCCCTCTACTTCGGCGGCATGATGGTGAAAACCGGCCAGGCCGATGGTTTTGTCGCGGGTGCTCTTAACACCACCGGCGAAACCGTGCGTGCCTGCCTGCTGACCATCGGTTGCGCCAAGGGCATCAAGACCGTCAGCAGCGCCTTCCTGATGATTCATCCCGATCCAAAGTTCGGGGAAAAGGGCGCCATGATGTTCGGTGATTGCGCCGTGTTGCCCGATCCCAACCCCGAGCAATTGGCCGATGTCGCCATCGCCAGCGCTGATACCGCCAAGGCCATGCTGGGCGTGGAACCGAAAGTCGCCATGCTCAGCTTCAGCACCGCCGGGAGCGCTGAGCACGCCATGGTGGAGAAGGTGCGCGCCGCCCTCGCTATCGTGAAGGAACGCCGCCCCGATCTGCAGGTGGATGGCGAAATCCAATTCGACGCCGCCATGATCCCCGCCATCGGTCAGAAGAAATTCCCAGGCTCCAAGGTGGCGGGCAACGCCAATGTGCTGGTCTTCCCTGACCTCAACGCCGGCAACATTGGTTACAAGATCGCCGAGCGTTTCGGCGGCTGCTCCGCCAACGGCCCCGTGCTCCAGGGCCTCGTCAAGCCCGGCAACGATCTGAGCCGTGGCTGCACCGCCGAGGACGTGGTGAACACCATCGTGCTGACGGTGCTGCAGACGGCACTGTAGTTTTTTCCGTTTTTTGCGAATGCGCCCGGCATCTGCCGGGCGCATTTGCAAATGGGAAGAGGCTTGCCTTGAGGCCCAAGGAGGGGTTGAAAAGGGCTTCCCTTTCCAGCCTTGGAGGACATATGAAGCGGCTGCCTTTCCCGGCCTTTCTTCTATCGGCAACGCTTCAGGCGACCAGTGTCGACTACGCGGTGCATGCTCTGATCATCAAGGAGGCCAGCGGGAAGTCCCAGGAACTGCCTGTTTCCGGGCTGACGGCGCTTAACCTGCAGGTTCTCAATGCGGTTTCAGGGCCAGGTAGTCAGCCCATGCCTGGAATCCGTGTGGAAACGCTGGAATTTCGCACAAGTGGAGGCTTGGTGCGTATCCCCGCACACACCATGACCGCCCTGCAGTTCATTTCAAAGCCCAATACGACTGCTGCACTTCAATCCTTCCTGGTCGTAAAAGGCCGTGGCTATTCAAAAAGCTTCGACATTGCCACTGTCGCTGCCATCGATCTGGAACGACTGACTTCCGTGAATACTGCCAAGGGGCAGATGCTTGGTGTCCGGGTGGAATCCGTCTATGTGCGCCTCCGCTCAGGCGTGGTTGAACGCTTCCCGATGGGGGAATTTTTCGGAATCACCTTTGAGCACAAACCCTTCGTTCAGGCTCCCGCGCCACCGCCTGCCCAGCCTAAAATCCAAGAGCTGCCGCCCAAGCCTAAGCCCGTGATAATCAAGCTCCATTAGCGCGACCGCTCTTTACTCCTAATAAAAACGCCCGGCTGTTGCCGGGCGTTTTTATTAGTTCCGGAAAGCCACTACTTTCCGTATTCCTTCGCTTCTTCCTTACCCGTCAGCACGCGCAGGGCGCCCATGACCAGGGCCAACATTTCGTTTTCGCCGGGGTAGACGGTGACGCCTGCGGGCAGGGCACCAAGGCATTTCTTGATGTATTCGACCGTGGGTTTGCAGCGGGCAATGCCGCCGGTGATCAGGATCTGGTCCACGGGTTCGCCATCGAAGGCGGGCCAGAGGGAAGTGATCTGCTTGGCCACCTGGTAGGCCATGGCGTCCATGACGGCAACTACTTCGGCCTCACCGGCCACGTAGCGCTTTTCCAGTTCCATCATGTTGGTGGTGCCCAGTAGATCCAGGATGCCGCCCTTGCCTACGAGCTTGCGCTTGATCTCCTCCTTGGTGTATTTCCCGGAGAAGCAGTAATCGACCAGGGCGAAGCCGGGCAGGGAGCCGGCACGCTCCGGGGACATGGGGCCTTCGCCGCCCAGGCCATCATTGACATCGATGTAGCAGCCGCGTTTGTGGGCGCCCACGGTGATGCCGCCGCCCAGATGCGCGACGATCACATTGATCTTTTCGTAGGGCACGCCGCGATCCTCGGCATAGCGATGAGCGGTGGCGATCTGGTTGAGGGCGTGACTGATGATGCGCCTGGGCAATTCTTTGACGCCGGTGATCTTGGCGCGCTGGGCGACTTCATCGACCACAACGGGGTCCACGATGAAGGCGGGTTTCCCGCTATCACCCACCAATTCGTGAGCGATGAGACCGCCCAGGTTGGAGGCGTGTTGGCCCTGGATGCCCGCGGCGAGATCTCTCAGCATGGGCTCGTTAACGCTAAAGGTGCCGTGGGGCATGGCATGCAGCAAGCCACCGCGGCCGCTGACGGCATCGATATCGCTCATTTCGAGACCGCTCTCATGCAGGAACTTCTCAATGGCGTCTTTGCGGAAATGGAACTGGGAGGTGATCGGCTGCCCATCGAAGGGCTGCAGTTCTTCCACCGAGTGCTTCAACTCTTTGGTGAAGGATTCCCGCTCGCCTTGATAGACGGCGATCTTGGTGGAGGTGGAACCGGGATTGATGGCCAGCACGCGGAAGCTGCGGAAGAAGGTGTCCTTGGGGGTCTGGGTCCATTCGCCGTATTTGTGCAGGCGCAGGATCGAAGCCTTGACCGCTAATCGGACGTCTTCGGGCGAGCAATCCATGGGCAGATCCACACCCGCAAAGCGCAAGCCGAAGATCACGGGGAATTTTTTGGCCTGTGGATAGCGGGTGGCATAGATGTGATAGAGCAGATTCCCCATATCCAGGTTGGGGCAGATGATCACGTTGGGAGAGCCCGGCCAGGGCTCGGATTTGCCGGGGCGATAGTACATGGCCGATCGCTGCGAAAGCGCGGCGTTGATCTTGACTTCGCCTTGGATGTGAATGGTCTGGTACCGCTCGCCCTTGGTATGGCGCTCGGCCAAATATTTGGGCAGAAGATCCGTGGCCTGGCGAACCATCTCGGGAGAGGGGCCGTCATCCGAGCCGCGATCCGAATAGGACACCACGGCGGTGTTGATCTGGGGCAGGATGTCTTCGGAGAAGAGATCGCGCGCGATGGCGCTGGTGGCCACGGCGGTGCGGGCCAGGGTGTCGGGTGTCATGGTGGCGTTCACACCGACATCGCCAAAGACCACGATGTTATGAGGAAAGATCTCGGTGGGGTGTTCATCGGGCAACACGAAGACGCCCGCTTCACAAACGAAGGGGTCCTTGGCCAGCAGTTTGACCATGGGGCGGAAATAATCGCGGGTCTCGTGACTGGCGCCGCCTACCACGGTGTCCGCGTGGCCAAACTTTACAGCGCAGATGCCAAATAGGCTGGGTTGGGAAACCAGAGTGCGGACTTCGGCCAGGCTCAGTTCTTTGCCATTTCCCTGGAGGAACGCGCGGTACCCGTGGGCGAATTCTTCGATGAGATCGGGGCGGGTGTCGATATCGACGAAGGTACTTTCGGATAGGCCCCAGTTCAGGCGGTCCTGATCTACTTGAGTCAATTCAGAGGCGACCAGGGCGCGCACTTTGGCTTCGGATGCGAGAAATACCGGGCGAATGAAACGGGTGATTTGGCAGGCCGCCTCCACCACCCGAGCATCGCCGGGCTCGATGAAGATGACGGTGGGTCGGCTCTTGGACGTTGAGAGAATCTGCTGATCAAAAGACCGTTCGATGTCGTACATGCGAGCTCCTCGGTGTGTGCGCCTCGGGGTAACGGAAGATGTCGGATCCGCCACTGGGCTCCGATTTCATTTTGTCTCAAATGCCATTGCCAAGCGGGTGAGGGGAATCACAAACGGCGAGGGAACTCTTCGGGCGCAAATGTGTCGGGGTTTTCCCGCGAGATTTCGCGGAACCGGTCGAAGTTATCTAAAAAGATCCGCAGGAGAACGGGATCGAAGTGCTTCCCTTCGTTTTCCTGGAGGTAGACCAGGGCTTCTTCTTCCGTCCAGGCGTGTTTGTAAACGCGTTTGCTGCAAAGGGCGTCATAGACATCCACCATGGATGTAATACGCGCTTCCAAGGGGATCTGGTTGCCCACGAGGCCCATGGGATAGCCAGTGCCATCAAACCTTTCGTGATGACAGGCCGCAATTCGGGCTCCCATCTGAATGAAGGGAACGCCTGAATCTTTCAGGATATTGGCCCCCATCGTCGTGTGGGTCTTCATGATGATCCACTCTTCCTCGGTGAGTGGACCGCCCTTTTGGAGGATGCGATCAGGCACGCCGATCTTGCCGATATCGTGCATGGGCGCGGCCGCTCGGATGCAATCGATGGATTCCAAATCCCAACCTAGGAACGTGGCCATTTCTGCTGCATAGAGTCCGATGCGCCGCACATGGGCACCGGTTTCGTTATCGCGGTGTTCGCTGGCCGACAAGAGTCGATGAGCGATTTCTTCTCGGCTATTGCGAATCTCTTCGGTTTGTTCGCGCACCTTGCGAGCCAGGATGCCTTCGCGGTCCCGGTGTTCCAATTCCAACATTCGGCGTCGTAGGGCATTCGCCACGGCGATCAAAATGCCGCTGGTGTCAAAGGGTTTCACGATGTAGCCATAGGCGCCGTGGCGGAGGCATTCCATGGCCATTTCCATACTGTCCACGCCGCTCACCATGATCACGGCAAGATCGGGAATGCGGTGTGCGATCGTCTGAACGAATTCGAGCCCGGTCATGCCGGGCATGCGGATATCGCTCAACACCAGTTCCACCGGCTCGCGGTTCAGAATTTCCAGAGCAGTGCTGGCATCGCCGGCTTCGAGCGTGGTGTAGCCGTTCTTCTGCAGGATCCGCCTTAACTGGACGCGGATGATTTCCTGGTCATCGAGAATGAGAATGCGGGTTCCTTCGGCGCGACCAAAAGGCATCGGGTCGAGAGGAGCGTCGCTTGGGTTCGATGAGGATTCCATGCCGGAAATTTTACAGAGTTCGCTCCCAAGCGGTAGTTATTTCCCCGAGGCCTGCCTTTCGGCATGGTTGCTTGAGGGTGGTGCTGTTAAGGCCAGGAGTCCCACACCCACCACGATTATGGCCAGGGCTATCCAGCGAAGGGGCGGAATGACTTCCCCCAAGAACATTCGAGACATGAAGGCCCCGACCACGAAACCTAGCGCCAGAAAGGGGTAGGCGAAATTGACCGGAACCAGCTTCATGGCCGCTGCCCACACGACGATGCTCACGGCGTAGCATCCCATGCAGGCCAGCATCCAGGGGTGCAGGAAGAGCTTTACCAGCGGTCCCAGGCTCCATGTCATGCCGGCGGTGGTCACGGCCTTCTTCATGGCGATTTGAGCAAAGGCATTCAGCAACACGCCGGTCAGCAGAAAGGGCAGGGCCTTCAGGTAGGGATTCATCCAAGCGTCTCCATCCATCGCCGCGCAAGCCGGGCGTATTATGGAAGTATGATCGCTCCCGCCCTTGCCCTGTTGTTGACGCTTTCCTTCGCCCAGGGTGGGGTGAAGGAGGATGTGAAGGCTGCCGTCAAGGAAGTGGCTGAAGCAGGCAAGAAGGTCGGCCGTGCTGCCAAGGAGGCTGGCAAGGACGTGGCCAAGGCCGCCAAACCCGTTGGCAAGCGCATTGGCAAAGAAGCCAAGAAGGCCGGGAAAGCCATTGCCGAAGGTAGCAAAGAAGCGGCCCAGGACGTCAGGGACGCGGTGAAGAAGTAGCAACGCGAATGCAGAGCCACATTCCCCTCGCCGAGCGCCTGCGTCCCCAAACGCTGGAGGACGTTGTTGGCCAGCCGCACTTGCTGGGGTCGAGGGGGACCATCGCACGGTTGACCTCGGGCGGGCGACTGCCCTCCATGGTTTTTTGGGGGCCACCGGGAACGGGCAAAACGACCTTGGCTCGGATTCTAGCTAAAGGCACCGGACATGATTTCTTCGAATTTACCGGCGTAACCGGCAGTGCTGCGGAGCTGAAGAAATTTCTGCTGGATCACCGTGAGCGGCCCTTGTTCCACGCTCAACCACCGGTGGTCTTCCTGGATGAGATCCATCGTTTTACCAAGCCTCAGCAGGACATTCTGCTGCCTTTTCTGGAGCGGGGCGAAGCCATCCTTATCGGTGCCACTACGGAAAATCCGGCGTTCTACCTAAATCCGGCCCTCCGCAGCCGATGCCAGGTGATTGCCCTCAAACCGCTCACACCTGAAGCTATCGGATTGGTGTTGGCCAGGGCCTGGCGTCAGGAACAAGCGGATGTTGCCGAACCTGTGGAAGTATTGTCGTGGCTCTCCAAATGGGCCAATGGCGATCTGCGATCCGCCCTCACTGGCCTTGAGACGTGGCTCGGCATGGAACCTTCTCATCAGGACCTGGAAGGCTTGCGCGAAGCCTTGGGCGGGCGCATCAGCTACGACCGCGCCGATGGGCATTATGATCTGGCCAGTTGCTTTCAAAAAAGCCTGCGCGGCTCCGATGCCGACGCGGCGCTCTACTACCTATCGCGCATGATTCGCGGTGGTGAGGATCCCCGCTTCATCGCGCGTCGCCTGTTGGTGTGTGCTTCGGAGGATGTGGGCAACGCCGATCCCATGGCCTTCATTCTTTCGGAAGCCGCCAGCCGCTCCGTCGAGCAGATCGGCTGGCCCGAGGCCCGAATTCCGTTAGCGCAGGCGGTCATCTACGTGGCCAATGCGCCCAAATCCAATGCCACCATTCTCGCCATCGATGCGGCCATGGCCGCAGCGGACGCGCCCCTTCCCGAGAGCCTGCAAGATGCCCACACCAGCACCAGCCGGGCCGCAGGAAAAGGGCAGGGCTATTTCTACTCCCATCTCGATTACGCACGAAAACAGGCGTTTTTGCCCGAGGCCTATCGAGGACAGGTCTTTCACGAGCCCCGCCGACCGCAGGAGCGAAACTGGTTGGATCGAGCCGAACCCGAGGCGGCAGGGTTTCAGGGACTCTGGGATTTATGGGTGACTGAAAATCCGGAGGGTGGGGAGATCCCGGTGGATGCCTGGTGTGAAGAGCTGGGATGCAGCCGGGAAGCGCTGGCGCGAGGTGTTGCTAAGCTGGCGCAGGGTGGGTTTGTACTCACGAGGTCGCTGGTGGCTAAGCGGGGTTGATGCGGTTTTTGTTTCGGTAGTGCGGGCTGCCAATTGTGTTTTTGGGGCTCAATTACCTGGAGATGAAAAGGCGCTCCTTCGTGGGTGCTGATGTTGAACCCCGGTTCGGGCTGCGCCCTCACCCCGCACCGCTAGTTGCGCATGGCCCTCCCGCTTCGCGGGACCGCTCCCCACGCATGCGTGCGGAGCTGGGCCTACCTGCGCACTATCGGTGACTCGGGGGTTCAAGTCCCTCCTCCTCCGGCAGCCAACAAAAAAGCCCCGCTTGCGCGGGGCTTGACTTGGCTCCGGAGGAGGGACTTGAACCCCCGACCAATCGGTTAACAGCCGATTGCTCTACCACTGAGCTACTCCGGAATGTCGGAACGTTTAGTTTAGCGCAGGCTGAGCCAGGTTCAAGCCCTGGATTAGGACTTCTGTAACTCCATGAGGATTTGCCTTGCGCAGGCCTTGAGAGTTTCAATAACGCCGGTGCCTCGGTTCGCAACGGCTTCGATCATAGGTTCGTTGCGGAAACGCAGCAAATGTTCCATTTCTTCAACGGTTGCGGCGCTGGGCATATCCCGTTTGTTGAGCTGAAGGACATAGGGGATGGAGCGGATATCGAAGCCATTTTCCTTAAGATTGGTTGCAAGATTGGCAATGGATTCGATGTTGGCTTCCATGCGGGGGCGCTGGCTATCGGCCACGAAGATCATTCCATCGCAGCCCCGGAGAATGAGCTTACGGCTGGCGTCGTAAAAGACCTGGCCAGGCACCGTGTAGAGATGGAAGCGGACCTTGAATCCCTTGACCGTTCCCATGTCCAGGGGCAGGAAATCGAAAAAGAGGGTGCGATCGGTTTCGGTGGCTAGGCTGACCAGCTTCCCCCTTTTTTCGGGGTTGGCTTGCTCGAAAATCCATTGGATATTCGTGGTTTTGCCACAGAGGCCCGGACCGTAATACACGATCTTGCAATTGATTTCGCGGGAGGCGTAATTGATAAAGGTCATGGCGCGGGTTCCCTGCCTTAGTCGCCAAACAACTTATCGATATCTTCGTCGGTGATTTCAGAGAAGGGGCTTTCGAAGCTGGCATCACCCACAACGTTCTGTGCCCGCTGTTCCACCTTCTCGAAAATTTCTTGGAGATCTCGACTGGTCTTTTTAACCCGGAGCCGCACCAGCGCGAGGCTGCTGTTCATATCGAAGATGACCACCAGGATGCCCCGCTTGCCCACGATGGAAATATGCAGGTTGTCCTTTTCCCCTTCGTGAAAGAGAAGGGTGAATTCTTTTTCACCGATTAGTTTGGCCAGACCATCTGTGGCGGCGACATTCCCTGCTGTTAGTGACGCAAGGCTTGTGGCGTCAATGCTTCGCACATCTCCAGCGGCAGCTATCTGTTGGCCATTTTTGTCCACCAGGAAGACAACCTTGCTCGACGAGTCTGCCTGCAGGCGGGAGATGATCTCCTGCAACTGCTTGTATTCCTCCTCGAACATGACCAGATCGACCTTGGCCACACAGACCTCCCAGGTATCGCGTTTAAGGCAGCATACCGCACTTGGCGGGGCGAAGCGGTTGTCCAAGTGAGGCCGAGCTATTCCTTCAGTACCCTTCGCCTATCGCGGTGCCCCCCTGTGCCACGACGATGGAACTGGACAATCCCAGTCGCGTCGCGCCTGCCAGGGCCATATTCAGTGCTTCAGCATAGGTGCGAACGCCACCGGAAGCCTTCACACCCGATCGGACACCCACCGTTTTTCGCATGAGTTTGATATCCGTCACGGTGGCGCCCCCAGTGGAAAACCCGGTCGAGGTCTTTACGAAATCGAGGCGTTCTTCGGCTGCAATCTGGCAAACCTGGGTCTTTTCTTCGTCGGTCAGCAGGCATGTTTCAAGAATTACCTTGAGGATGGAGCCGGGAATAGCCTCGCGAAGACTCTTGAATTCGCGGCGCACCAAGTCCCATTCGGCACCTTTGGCAAGGCCAACGGCCAACACCATATCCACCTCTCGAGCCCCATTGGCCACGGCTTCGCGCGCCTCTTCCACTTTGTGGCGCGTGGTATTGGCACCCAAGGGAAAGCCCACCACGGTGCAAACCCGCACGGGACTACCTTCAAGGCGACGCACGCAATGGGGCACCCAGAAGGGGTTGACACACACAGATGCGAATTCGTAGGCCAGCGCCTCATCGCAAAGCCGGTCGACGTCAGCAGCGACAGCTCCTGCCTTCAACAACGTGTGGTCGATTAGGGGAGCCAAATCCAAGTCCGCAGGCAGCTGTTCCGAAGGCACTTCCAAGAGCCCTTCTGGCGTGCGAAGCAGGCACAACCCATCCCGGCAACCCAGCAATTGCGGCCTAGCTTTGGGCGGGCGATTTCCGGAAATTCGTGAAAGGACTTCGGCGGCGAGGGCGTGGAGTTCAGGGTTCATATAGTCATTGTTCCCTGTTTCCAAGTTCCACCGCAAATCTAGCGTCGCCGGCGCAGGCAAGCCTTGGCCCCAATGGCTCTCCATGCTAGACTCTCCTTCCCTGCCAGCAGGGTAGCCGTTCACGGAGAGTTGTCCGAGTGGCTGAAGGAGCACGATTGGAAATCGTGTAGCGGGGTGACTCGCTCAAGAGTTCGAATCTCTTACTCTCCGCCAGTAAAACCCCCGTCACCACTAGGTTTCGGGGGTTTCTTTTTGCTCGGAGAATCGAACCTTCGCCACTTCTTCGGGGCGCAGGGTCTCTCCGCTCGTCGCCTGGCTGGCCCATTCCCCGACCGAAGCGTTTTCGTGCCGCATGTGTAACCTCCGATACAGCGGACACCCCTGTTCCTGGGAATCCCTGGGTTTGGATTAAATGCCGACTTGATCCAGTTCCAGGATTGGCTGGATGATCCCCCGCATGGCCTCAGCCGTGGGCGTTCCCGAAAAGTGGTGCAGGTAGGCGTAGCCCGCATCACAGGCCTCCCCGATCTGCGGGTCCAAAGGAATTTTTCCGAGGAAGGGGACGCCCATCTCCAGGGCTAGGTCCTTCCCGCCGTTGGAACGGAAAATGGGCGTTACTTCGCCACACTTCGGGCAGGCGAAGCCGCTCATATTCTCCACCACGCCCAGCACAGGCACGTGGAGCTGTCGGCAGAAGGTGATGGATTTGCGCACATCTACGGCGGCTACTTTCTGGGGGGTCGTGACGATGACGGCACCGTCCAGGGGATCGATCAACTGGCAGACAGAAAGGGGCTCATCCCCGGTGCCGGGAGGGGCATCGATGATGAGGAAGTCGAGATCTCCCCAGGCCACATCCTTGAGAAATTGTTTGATGACGCTCATTTTTCGGGGGCCCCGCCAGATCACTGCATCGTCCTGGTGCTTCAACAGGAACCCGATGGACATCACCTTTAGGTCGCCCAACTCCACGGGCTGGAGTTCGTCCTCGGAGCTGTGGACCGTTTCGTTTTCCAGCCCTAGCATGGTGGGCACACTGGGGCCGTGGATATCCACATCCAGCAGGCCCACCCGCTTGCCTGCGAGCATGAGCGCCACGGCGAGATTCACGGCCACGGTGCTTTTGCCTACACCGCCCTTGCCCGACATCACGACAACCTTGTGGCGGATGCGGCACAGGTGGGACTGGAGCTTGCGGCGATCCTCGAAATCAGCATCGCTTTCATCCTGCTGGCGGCGGGAGGCTGAACAGGTCTTGTCTTGACAGGAACCGCACGAACTCTGTGTCATGGTCGATGTCTCCGGGTGGCGCGCTGGCTTCATACCAAGTTGCGATCAAAAAGCTGAATGCACCACGGACACTGAGAACACGGAGATAGGATTCGAGGAGTGCAAGGCTGGGTATGACCTGTTCTCCCAGGATCCTGCTTTCCTCTGTGTCCTCCGTGCCGTGGTGGATTTTCTTCTTTGAATACAAATCGGTATCAGCCCTTGTTACGGATCTTGGTGATGGCGATCTCGGCAGCGGTGGTCAAGGGATAGACCACGGGCGAGGCGGTGAGCGCAGGATGGGTACCCATCTGGAACATGGCGATATCCTCGGCGGTCATGCGCTTCTGCACGCAGGCGGCGATGACGTTGAGCATCTCACCTGCGGCGCTGCTGCCCCGAACTTGGCCACCCAGCAGCACGCCTGAATTGTGTTCGAAGAGCAGCTTGACCTTCATGTTGGCGGCGCCGGGCATGCAGCCCGGGTGGCGGTTCGGGCCCTCGACCAGGGCGGTCACTACGTCATAGCCATCCGCCTTCGCCACGGTTTCAGTGAGACCTGCGGTGCCCAGGGCCAAATCTCCGATGGCTGTGGACCAGACGCCCACGGTCCCCGGGTTTTCCCGGGTGATGCCGAACAGGTTGGCTCCGGCGATGCGGGCCTCCAGGGTGGCGATGGAGGCCAGCATCAGCTTGGAAGGGCGACCCCCGAAAAAGGAGATTTTCTTGGCACAATCGCCGCAGGCGTAGATGGCGGTGTCCGAGGTTCGCATGGTCCGATCCACTACGATGGCGCCGGTGTAGCCGATGCGCAGACCTGCGTTCTGGGCGAGCTTTACGTTGGGGGTTGCGCCTGTCCCCAACAGCACGATGTCAGCCTTAAGGGTTTGCCCATCGGAGAGGGTTACGCCTTCCACTCGCGTGGTGCCGTGGATGCCGGTCACCTTGGTGTTGGCCCGGATCTGGATACCCCGGGACCGCAGCGCATCCTCGGCCTCGATGCAGAATTCCTCGTCATAGGAAAGACTCAGGCAGTGGGGCGCGATTTCCACGATGGTGATGGTCTTGCCGCCGCCCTTCATGATTTCGTCCGCAAATTCGATGCCGATGAAACCGCCTCCGATAATCACCACATCCTTGGCATCCCGGAGCTCCATTTGCAGCATCTGGATCTGAGCCACATCCTTCACGATGGTGAAAACGCCAGCCTTGTCGGCGCCAGGAATGGGAGGCCTAGAGGGCAGGGAGCCGGTGGCGAGGATGAGTTTCCCGTAGCAGATTTCGCCCTGGCTGGTGTGCAGGAGCTTCTTTTCGCGATCGATGCTGGTGACCTCGGCAATCACATGCTCGACCTGGCCCTTTTCGAGCACCGCGTCCGAGATCAGGTTCTTCTCGGGGGTTCCCACGGTGCCAAAGATGTAGGGAATCCCACAGGGGATGAGCACCTTTTCTTCCATCCTGACCAGCAGCACGCGCTTGTCGGGATAGTGGCGTTTGGCGGTTACGGCTGCTGTGATTCCAGCGGCACTGCCCCCGACGACAACGACATCTGCGTTTTGCATTCTAAACTCCGTGAAAACAACCGCAATCAGGCGCGGTGGGCGTGAAAGAAGACGATGGTTCCGAGACCGAGCAGGATGAAACCAAGCTCGATGAGAAGGTTTAGCCACCCGCCGATCCGACGCCGCCCCGGCACGAGATCAGCCAAGGCGATGTAGATGAAACTCGCGGCGGAGATGGAGAGGAGATAGGGGACCACTGGCTTGACGAAGGGCAGGAGGTAGTAGGTGAGCAGAGCTCCGGGCAGGGCCGCAAGACTGGACAGGGCGTTGTACCAGAGGGCCTTTCTGCGGGTGTAGCCACTTTCCAGCAGGACCGCGAAATCGCCGACTTCCTGGGGCACCTCATGGGCGATGACGGCCAGGGAGGTGGCGATGCCCAGGGGGATCGACCCGGAGAAGGCCACGGCGATGGCCACGCCATCCACAAAGTTGTGGATGGAATCGCCGATGAGGATCATCTCGCCAGCCCGGGTGTGGGTCTCGC
>JFJP01030209.1_pt1 | contig 15614 bp, 10 predicted proteins | sample 431651 | NCBI WGS metagenome assembly JFJP01 (sample SAMN02602958, study PRJNA72255) | Microbial mat metagenome, whole genome shotgun sequencing project. | biome: fresh water; feature: sink hole; material: water; isolation source: purple microbial (photo- and chemosynthetic) mats found in... | reverse complement strand
ATCTCGGCAAGAAGATCACGGTCGAGGCCAAAGGCGAAATTGAGGAACTCAAGAGCACCATCAACATCATGGTGGATCAACTCTCCACCTTTGCCTCGGAAGTGACCCGCGTCGCCCGCGAGGTGGGTACCGACGGCAAACTCGGCGGGCAGGCCGAAGTCGCCGGAGTTTCCGGCACCTGGCGTGATCTCACCGAATCGGTCAACTCGATGGCCTCCAACCTCACCGCCCAGGTGCGCAACATCGCCCAGGTCACCACCGCCGTGGCGCAGGGCGACCTGGGCAAGAAGATCACGGTCGAGGCCAAGGGCGAAATTCTGGAGCTGAAGGACACTATCAATATCATGGTGGATCAGCTCTCGACCTTCGCCTCGGAAGTGACCCGCGTGGCGCGCGAAGTGGGCTATGAAGGCAAGCTCGGCGGCCAGGCCGAGGTCAAGGGCGTGGGCGGCACCTGGAAGGACCTGACCGAAAACGTCAACATGCTGGCAACGAATCTCACCAATCAGGTGCGCAACATCGCCGAAGTGACCACCGCCGTAGCGCGCGGCGATCTCGGCAAGAAAATCATGGTGGAAGCGCGGGGCGAAATCCTCGACGTGAAAAACACCGTCAACATCATGGTGGATCAGCTTTCGACCTTCGCCTCGGAAGTGACCCGCGTCGCCCGCGAAGTCGGCGTGGACGGCAAACTGGGCGGGCAGGCGACAGTGCCGGGGGTGGCCGGCACCTGGAAGGACTTGACCGAAAACGTCAACATGCTGGCCGCCAACCTGACCGGCCAGGTCCGCAACATCGCCGAAGTCACCACGGCGGTAGCGCGGGGCGATTTGGGCAAGAAAATCACCGTTGCGGCGATGGGCGAAATTCTCGAACTCAAGAGCACCATCAATACCATGGTCGATCAGCTTTCGACCTTTGCCTCGGAAGTCACCCGCGTCGCCCGCGAAGTCGGCACCGACGGCAAACTGGGCGGTCAGGCAGCGGTGCCGGGGGTGGCGGGCACCTGGAAAGACCTCACTGACAACGTCAACTCGATGGCTTCCAACCTGACCGGCCAGGTCCGCAACATCGCCGAGGTGACGGTGGCGGTGGCGAACGGTGACCTGTCGCGCAAGATCATGGTCGACGTGCGCGGCGAGTTCCTGCAACTCAAGGAGACCATCAACACCATGGTCGATCAGTTGCGCTCCTTCGCCTCGGAAGTGACCCGCGTCGCCCGCGAAGTCGGCATGGAAGGCCGGCTCGGCGGCCAAGCCTATGTGACCGGCGTTTCCGGCACCTGGAAGGACTTGACCGAATCGGTGAACATGCTGGCGGCCAACCTCACCAGCCAGGTGCGCAACATCGCCCAGGTGACGACGGCGGTGGCGAACGGCGATCTCGGCAAGAAGGTGACGGTGGACGTGAAGGGCGAGATTCTCGAACTGAAAAACACCGTCAACACCATGGTCGACCAGCTCAACTCGTTCGCCGCCGAAGTGACCCGGGTGGCGCGGGAAGTCGGCACTGAAGGCAAACTCGGCGGCCAGGCGCAGGTGCGCGGTGTGTCCGGCACCTGGAAAGACCTCACCGACAATGTGAACTTCATGGCCGCCAACCTCACCGGTCAGGTGCGCGGCATCGCCAAGGTGGTCACGGCAGTCGCCAACGGCGACCTGAAGAAGCGGCTGACCGTCGAGGCCAAGGGCGAAATCGCCGATCTGGCCGACACCATCAACGGCATGACCGAAACCCTGGCGCTGTTCGCCGATCAGGTGACCTCGGTGGCGCGCGAGGTGGGCGTCGAAGGCAAGCTCGGCGGTCAGGCCAACGTGCCGGGCGCGGCCGGCACCTGGAAGGACCTCACCGACAACGTCAACGGTCTGGCGGCGAATCTGACCAGCCAGGTGCGCGCCATCGCCGGCGTCGCCACCGCCGTGACCAAGGGCGACCTCACCCGCTCGGTCATGGTGGACGCCCGGGGCGAGGTCGCGGAACTCAAGGACAACGTCAACGAGATGATCCGCAACCTGCGCGAAACCACCAACCAGAACTCCGAACAGGACTGGCTCAAGACCAACCTGGCCAAGTTCACCCGCGTGCTGCAAGGCCAGCGCGACCTGATCACCGTGTCCCGGACCGTGCTGTCCGAACTGGCGCCGCTGGTGGCGGCCCAGCACGGCGTGTTCTACATCATGGAAGAGACGGCGAGCAGCGAGGTCCGGCTGAAGATGCTGTCCGCCTACGCCTACAAGGAGCGCAAGAACCTCTCCAGGGAATGGAAAATCGGCGAGGGTCTGGTCGGGCAATGCGCCTACGAGAAACAGCGCATCCTGCTGACCCATGTGCCGAGCGACTATGTGCAGATCACTTCGGGACTGGGCGAGGCCACGCCGCTCAATATCGTGGTGCTGCCGGTGGTGTTCGAGGGCAAGGTCAAGGCGATCATCGAGCTGGCTTCTTTCGAGCGTTACTCCGCCACCCATCAGGCGTTTCTGGATCAGCTCGCCGAATCCATCGGCATCGTGCTGAACACCATCGAAGCCAACATGCGCACTGAGGAGCTGCTCAAGCAGTCGCAGTCCCTCGCCAATGAGCTGCAAAGCCAGCAGGAGGAACTGCGCCAGACCAATGATGAGCTGGAAGACAAGGCCCGCCTGCTGCAAGAGCAGAAAATGGAAGTGGAAGCCAACAAGCGCGAAGTCGAGCAGGCCAAGGGCGCGGTCGAGGAAAAAGCGGTGCAACTGGCGCTGACCTCGAAGTACAAGTCCGAGTTTCTCTCCAACATGTCGCACGAACTGCGCACGCCGCTCAACAGCCTGCTGATTCTCGCCCAGCAACTCGCCGACAACCCGCAAAACCATCTCGACCCCCGCGAAGTGGAGTTCGCCAAAACCATTCAGGGATCAGGCAACGACCTGTTGTTACTGATTAACGACATTCTCGACTTGTCCAAGATCGAGTCGGGCACCGTCACGCCGGATCTGGCGGCCGTGTCATTCACGGCGCTGCGAGACCAGTTGGACCGCACCTTCCACCCGGTGGCGCAGAACAGAGGGCTGGACTTCGCCATCACCCTGGCCCGCGACCTGCCGCTGGCCCTGGTCACCGACGAAAAGCGGCTGCTGCAAGTGCTGAAGAACCTGCTCTCCAACGCCTTCAAATTCACCGAGCAGGGCCAGGTGCGGTTGCGGATGGACCGCGCCGACGGCGGTTGGAGTGCGGACCGCGAGCGTCTCAATCGAGCCAGAGAGGTGTTCGCCTTCACCGTCGAGGACACCGGCATTGGCATCGCGCCCGACAAGCAACGCATCATCTTCGAAGCGTTCCAGCAGGCCGACGGCTCGACCGCCCGCAAGTACGGTGGCACTGGCCTGGGGTTGTCAATCAGCCGCGAAATAACCCGCCTGCTGGATGGCGAACTCCGGCTGACCTACAGTGCACCGGGTCAGGGCAGCGTGTTTATCCTCTATGTGCCGCAGCAGGGCGGCGACCGGCCGTTGGCGGCGGCACCGGAGAGCGGCCCCACGCCAGGCACCAAGAGCGAAGCGGCGGCGCGGTGGCCCCAGCGCACGCCGGACGCAGTGGACGACCGCGCGGCGATCCAGCCCGACGACCGCGTCCTGCTGATCATCGAGGACGATCCGGCCTTCGCCAGCATCCTGCTCGAACTGGCGCGGGAAAAGGGCTTCAAGGGCATCGTCGCGATGCACGGCATACAAGCGCTGGACCTGGCGCACCGCCACAAACCCGACGCCATCACCCTCGATATCCGTATCCCGGACATGGACGGCTGGACCATCCTCGAAGTCCTCAAACGCGACCCCGACCTGCGCCACATCCCGGTCGATGTCATCACCGTCGAGGACGATCCGCTGCGCGGCCTGACGCATGGCGCTTTCCAGTTCCTCACCAAGCCGGTGAGCCGCGAGCAGCTTGGCGCGGCCCTGACCGCAACCCACCAGTTCCTCGACCGTCCGGTCAAAAACCTGCTGCTGGTGGTCGCTGATAAGGATGAGCAGAAGAACATCACCGACCTGCTCGGCACTGGCGATCTCAACGTCCAGCCGGTCAGCAGCGGCAAGGCGGGGCTGACCACGCTGCGCAAGAAAGCGTTTGACTGCGTGGTGGTCGGGGTCAAGCTCACCGACATGAGCGGCGCTGATTTCGTCCGCGCCCTGCGCCAGGAACCGGCGCTGGCCGACGTGCCGGTGGTGGTCTACAGCAGTGCGCCGCTGAATACTGCCGATCAGGGCGCGCTGAAAATCCTGAGCGCCGCCAGCGTGGTGAAAACCGCCGATTCACTCGACCGTCTGCTTGACCAGACCGCCCTGTTCCTGCACCGGGTGGTGGCGCAACTGCCGGAGGACAAGCGCAAGCGGCTCCAGCAACTCCAGCAGGCGGCGACCAACCTTGGCGGCAAAAAGGTGCTGATCGTCGATGACGACGTGCGTAACCTGTTCGCCCTTACCGCTGCGCTGGAGCGTCGGGAGATGATCGTGTCCGTGGTGGAAAATGGCCGCGCCGCTCTCGATCTCCTCAAGGCCAAACCCGAACTGGACCTGGTGCTGATGGACATCATGATGCCGGACCTGGACGGCTACGAAACCATGCGCGAGATTCGCAAGATGGCGCAATACCAACAACTGCCGATCATCGCGCTCACCGCCAAGGCCATGCTCGGCGACCGCGAGAAATGCCTCGCTGCCGGCGCATCGGACTATCTCAGCAAACCGGTCAACGTCGATCAGCTCATGTCGCTCATGCAGGTCTGGCTGTCGCGGTAATGCGGGCCGAACTTTATCACGGAGGAACTGATGGCTAATGAAATTTCCGAAGCAACCGGGCAGTTCATTCATGACGCTTTCGCCAACTTGGATCAACTGCGGATCTTCCTGCTCCTGAGTACCGAGCGCGAACGCTTTTATACGCCGGGTGCGCTGTCCGCCCAACTCAACCAGAGTTTCGCCAAGGTCAATGAGGGGTTGGCGCAACTCGGCCAAATCGGGCTGATCGAGTCCGTGACCGAACCCGAAGCGCGATACCGGTTTTATCCGGCCAGTCCCGGTCTGGCGCAATTGTCCGAGGAGATAGTCCGCCTTGATAAGGAAATGCCTGTAACCTTGATCAGGCTCTTCGCAAACCGGCCCATCGAGCCCATCAAGGCTTTCGCCAATGCTTTCAAGTTACGCTAAACGTGGGTTGAGTATGAATCTGCCAATGTCGTCTTCCAGTATTGTTTACATCCTGTGCGCCTTGACAGCGCTGGCCTGTTCGGCGCTGCTGCTGCGTGGCTACTACCGCTCGAAAGCGCGGTTACTGTTGTGGGCCGGGCTGTGTTTCGGCATGTTGTCCCTGAATAATGCCCTGGTGTTTGTGGATGTAGTCTCGGTGCCCGAAATTGATCTTTCGCTATGGCGAACCCTGCCCGCGCTCATTGGAGTGTTCCTGCTGATTTATGGCCTGATATGGGAGGGTTCCGACAGTGAATAATTTGGTCTTTCTGATGATGGGCATACTCGCCATGGGGTATATCGTGATAGGACTCTATTTTTTAAAATTCTGGCGCCGATCACATGAGCGGTTATTGGGTATTTTTGCCTTGGCCTTCTTCATTTTTGCCGCTGAACGCATCCTCTCGGTGATCATCGGTTTTCATTCCACCCTGACGGGTGAGCTTTTTCTAGTGCGTCTGGTCGGCTTTGTCATGATCCTCGTGGGAATTATCGACAAGAATCTCCATGCCCAAAAACCGTGAAGAGCAGTTGGGCGGAAACCGTTCACCCCCCTCGCCCGCTTGTCAGGGGGAGAGGGGACTGAACGCTTACAGGCCAAAGCTTAGCGGCTGTCCACAGACGCCTCTCCTGGAACGTCCCGCCCGAAGGATGGCCCCCGATGGAAGCAAACCTTGAAGACATCGAAATCCCGCTGCTGCTGGAAGCCATCTACCAGCGCTGGGGCTTCGATTTCCGCAACTACGCGCCGGCGTCCATAAAGCGGCGCATCCGGCAGATCCTCACCCTGGAGGGACTGGCGTCGGTCTCCGCCCTGCAGGATCGGCTGCTGCGCGACCCGGCCGGTATGCAGCGCTTTCTCGACGGGGTAACGGTCAGCTTCACCTCGATGTTCCGCGATCCGGGACTCTACCGGGCGTTGCGCGAGATCGCCGCGCCGTTGCTGCGGCAGCGAAACCCGCTGCGAATCTGGCACGCCGGTTGCTGCAGCGGCGAAGAGGTCTATTCGCTGGCGATTCTGCTGCACGAGGAGGGACTGCTTGACCGCGCCTGCCGCTACGCCACCGACCTTAACCCGGCGGTGCTTGATGTAGCCAGGGCGGGCATCTACCCGCTGGCGCAGATGCAGGAATACACCAGAAACTATCAGGCCAGCGGCGGCCCGGTGGCTTTCTCCGAATACTACCGGGCCGGCCACGGCCATGTAACGATGCGCGGGGCGCTGAAGAAGCACATCGCGTGGGCGCAGCACAATCTGGTCACCGACGCCACTTTCAATGAATTTGACCTGATCCTGTGCCGCAATGTACTGATTTATTTCAATACGTCCTTGCAGGAGCGCGTCCATCACCTGTTGTACGCCAGCCTGGCGGAAGGGGGTCTGCTGGTGCTGGGGCGGCAGGAAAGTCTGCAAGGCACGCCCCATGAAGCCGCCTATCGGGCGCTGGACCGCAGCGAAAAAATCTACCAGCGGGTGAACTGATGCGGTCGCGCCGGGTGGTCGTCGGTGCCTCGCAGGGTGGACTGGCCGCCCTGCGCGTCCTGCTGGCGGCGCTGCCAGCCCGGTTTTCGGCGGCGCTGATCATCGTCCTGCATCGTGGTCAGGAGGAAACCGGGGGGTTGCTGCCGTTGCTCCACCCGTGTTGCATCCTGCCGGTCGGGTTTCCGCTGGACAAGGAACCCATCGCGCCGGGGCAGGTGTACGTTGCGCCGCCTAACTATCATCTACTGGTGGAAGACGATCATTTCGCCTTTTCGCTCGATGCGCCGGAGAACTTCCTCCGGCCCTCCAGCGATGTACTGTTTGAAAGCGCGGCAGAGGTCGGCGGCGCCGGGCTGACCGGCATCGTGCTGACCGGAACAGGGTGCGATGGCGCTCGTGGGCTGGCGGCGATCCATCGTCAGAGGGGACGAGCCATCGTCCAGACTCCCGCGGAGGCCGCCGCGCCGGAAATGCCACGGGCCGCGCTGGCGGCAACCCCCGGGGCGTGGCAAATGACGCTCCGGGAGATCGGGAACTATCTGGCGCGGATGACGCAACATTGACCGTATCGACGCCACTAATAAGGGAGACCACCGTTATCGATGCCGGGGTTTCTCGCGGAGATTCTGATGAATAACGATAGCGATAACGCCGACGACCGGGACGCTCTCAAGGCGCTGACGGTGCTGTACGTCGAAGACGAGGCGAGCGCCCGCGAGGAACTGGCTGGGTTTCTCCAGCGGCATGTGGCGCGGATCCACACCGCGGCCAGTGGTGAGGCCGGGCTGGAGGTCTTTGCCCAGCAGAGGCCCGATCTGGTGATCACCGACATCCGGATGCCGGGGATGGATAGTCTGGACCTGGCGGAGCGGATTCGCGCCATCAGTCCGAAAACGCCGATCATCCTCATCACCGCCTTCGAGGAAGTCCGCTATTTCCAGCGGGCCATCCACCTGGGCGTGGACCAGTATGTCACCAAGCCGGTCAACCTCGACCGCCTGATGTCGGGATTGCGGAAATGCGCCCACACCCTGCATCTGGAAGCCGCGCTACGGGCCAGCGAAGCTTTCACGTTCTCGGTGCTGAACTCGCTGACTGAGGAGGTTGCCGTGCTCGATGCTCAAGGCGTGATCGTGTACGTCAACGCGGCCTGGCAACGCTTTGCCGAGGACAATGGCGCGCCGGACTTTGCCCAGCGGTCGGTGGGGTTGAGCTATCGGGCGATCTGCCTCGCCGCCGCCGGTCAACCGGGGGGAGAAACCGCCTTGACAGCCTGGGCCGGTATTGAGGCAGTCCTCACTGGGGCGCGGAACCTGTACGTCCTGGAGTATCCCTGCAATTCTCCGGAGGAGCTGCGCTGGTTCCGCATGAGCGTCTATCCGCTGGTCGCGCCGCTGTCGGGGGTGGTGATCGCCCATGAAAACATCACCACCCGCAAACATCTGGAAAACGCGCTGCGGGCCAGTCTGTCCGTGGTTCAATACCATCATGTCCAGATGCGGCTTCTCAACCAAATGAATACCTTATTATTATCGTGCGAAACCCGGAAGGAAGCCTACGAAGTCATTGCCCGCAGCATGAAGGACCTGTTTGCCGGGGACAGCGGCGGACTGGCGATGGTAGAAAACTCCGGGCCGGAGCTGCGGGTGGCGGCGACCTGGGGTAATCACCCGATCCTGTCGACGACTTTCCAGCGCAACGACTGCTGGGCGTTGCAGCACGGGGAACCGTATGACCTGACCGATCCGGCCATTGACCTTCCCTGTCGGCACTTTGTCACCCCCCCGAAGTCCCCCTCCCTGTGTGTGCCGCTGATCGTGCGCGGCGAAACGTTCGGGCTGTTGCAGATCAGCGCCACCTCGGAAAAGGCCGAGGAGCTGTTCCCGGACTGGCGCGCGCTGGTCATCAAAGCCAGCGGGTCCGTCAAGCTGGTGCTGTCCAACCTGAAATTACAGGAAACCTTGCGCGAGCAGGCGATCCATGACGCCCTGACCGGCCTGTTCAACCGCCGCTATCTGGATGAAACCCTGCCCCGGGAACTGCGCCGCTGCCAGCGCACCCAGGACTCTCTAGCAGTGGCGATGCTGGATCTCGATCATTTCAAGGGCTTCAACGATACCTTTGGGCATGAAGCGGGCGATATCATTTTGCGGGCCATCGGCGAGGTGGTATTGCGCTCCTCCCGCGCCGGCGACCTGGGCTATCGCTATGGCGGGGAGGAACTGGTGCTGGTGCTACCCGGCGCAACGGCGGCTCAGGCGAAGAGCCGGCTGACTCATCTGCGCCAGGCCATCGAACACCTGCGGCTGTCGTATCGGGGGAGCGAGCTGCCGCCGATCACCATTTCCGTCGGCATCGCCATCGCAGAACCGGATGAACAGGAGGGCACTGCCCTGCTGGTTCGGGCCGATACGGCGCTGTATCAGGCCAAGGCGCAGGGCCGGAATCGGGTAGTGGTGGCGTCATGACCCCAACCGAAGACCCCATCCCCGTTCGCACCCTGATCGTAGACGACAACCCGGCCAAGCTGACCGCGCTGACGGCGGCGCTGTCCGGTATGGACCTCGACATTGTCACCGCCGCCTCCGGCACCGAGGCGCTGCGCAAGCTGCTGGAGCAGGATTTCGCGGTGGCGCTGCTCGATGTCAACATGCCGGTCATGGACGGCTTCGAGACCGCCACGCTAATCCGCGGCCGCCCGCGTTCCGAACACCTGCCGATCATCTTCATCACCGCCGAGCGGCTCACCAATGACGCCCGGCTGCAAGGCTACGAACTGGGCGCGGTGGATTACATCCTCAGCCCGGTGCTGCCGCAAATCCTGCGGGCCAAGGTCAGCGTCTTTGCCGATTTATTCCGGCTGCGCACCCGGACCACCCAGGATGCCGAAGAGATCACCCGCAAAAACGCCCTCATCGTCCAGCAGAACCAGCAATTGACCGAAGTCAACCAGACCTTGCAGGAACTCAACACCAGTCTGGAACAGCGCATCGCCGTCGCGCTGGCGCGCAGCCGCGAACAGGACCATCTGCTGATTCTTCAATCGCGGCTGGCGGTGATGGGCGAAATGATCGGCAACATCGCCCACCAATGGCGGCAACCGCTCAATGCGCTGGCGCTGGTGTTGGGCAATCTCGAGGACGCCGCGCACTATGGCGAGCTGACGACTGAACTGCTGGCGCGGAAAGTCGCCGACGCCCATCGGTTGATTGAAAAAATGTCTTCAACCATCAACGACTTCCGCGACTTTTTCCGCCCTGACAAAAAACGCGAGCCATTCTGCATCGACACCGCGCTCATGGCGGCCATCACCCTGATCGAAGCCAGTTTCAGGGCGCACGACATCGAAGTGACGGCGGACATTGTCGAAGAGGTGTGGACCGAAGGCATCGCCAACGAATATTCCCAGGTGTTGCTCAACCTGTTCAGCAATGCCCGGGAAGCCATTCTCGCCCACCCGCCCGGCCACGGACAGATTGTCGCGCGGCTGGATCGGGACGGCGATCAGGCGCGGCTAACGGTCACTGACAATGGCGGCGGCATTGCCGAATCAGCGTTGCCGCATCTGTTCGAGCCGTATTTTTCCACCAAACCGAACGGTACCGGCATCGGCCTGTACATGTCCAAAATGATCATTGAACACAGCATGGGCGGTCGGTTATCCGCCCGCAATGTAACGACCGGCGCGGAATTGACCGTCTTAACGCCAATGGCCGGGAAACCACCACATGAATAGCGATTACGATAACGGCGACGATCAGGACTATCTCAAGGCGCTGACGGTGCTGTACGTCGAAGACGAAGCCGACATCCGCGAGGAACTGGCCCAGTTTCTTCGGCGGCGGGTGGCCAAGGTGCATACGGCAGCCCATGGTCAGGCCGGGCTGGATATCTTTGCCCAACACCAGCCCGATCTGGTCATCACCGACATCCGGATGCCGGGGATGGATGGCCTGGACATGGCCGAGCGGATTCGCGCCATGAACCCGAAAACGCCGATCATCCTCACCACCGCCTTTGAGGAAACCCGCTATTTCCAGCGGGCCATCGACCTGGGCGTGGACAAGTATGTGACCAAGCCGGTCAAGCTCGATCTCCTCGCTTCGGTATTGCGGAAATGCGCCCGCACCCTTCGGGCGGAAGCGGCGCTGCACGAAGTGCACGAACGCTACCGGTTGCTGTTCCAGATCTCGCATATCGCTATTTCGGTGGCGGACACGAGCGGCGATCCCAATGTACTGGTGCTGGACGGGCGGATCCTGGATTGCAATCAGGCTTTTCTGAAGCTGCTGGGCTACGCGAGCCATGCCGAGTTGACCGCTGTGCCGTTTGGCGACTTGCTGACCCCGGAAAGCCGCGATGTGGTGAATCAACAGGTGCGCGATGAGTTGTGGGTGCGCGGCATCAGCCGGGAATGCGAGCTGGAATTTCGGCATCAGGATGGGCATCGCGTCCCGGTCATCGTCCAATTCATCCTGCACCACAATGCCGCCGGACAGGCCAGGGAAATCATGGCGCTGATCTCCGATCTGTCCCAACAGCGCCGCACGGAACAGGCTTTGCGCCTGACCCGACAGGTTTTCGAATGCACCAGCGAGGGCATTATAATTACCGATGCGGATAATGGCATTCTGTTAACCAACCCGGCGTTTTCCAGAATCACCGGTTACAGCCAGGCAGAAGCCGTCGGCCAGAATCCCCGGCTGCTGAAGTCGGACCGCCACGATCAGGCGTTTTATCGGCAGCTTTGGGAACGCCTGCTGGCTAATGGCCACTGGCAAGGCGAACTCTGGAACCGGCGCAAAACCGGCGAGATTTACCCGGAATGGCTGTCGATCTCCGTAGTGCGCGACGCCCAGGGCCAGCTTGCCAATTACATCGCCATCTTTTCCGACATGTCGGAGCGCAAGGCGGCGGAGCAACATCTGGACTTCCTCGCCCATTACGATCCGTTGACGCACCTGGCCAATCGCAGCTTTCTGGAACATCAGGCCGGGCAATTGCTGGGATTAGCGGCGCGGAATAAAACGCGGCTGGCGCTGCTGTTCCTCGATTTGGACCGCTTCAAGATCATCAATGATTCGCTGGGCCGTGCGGACAGCGACATGATTCTGGAGACGGTGGCGAACCGGCTGCGGGAGGCGATCCGCGAGGTGGATCTTCTGGGGCGGGTGGGCGGCGACCAGTTTGTCATCATACTGCCCGCCATCGCCGATCCAAGTAACGCCAGCACCGTGGCGCGCAAACTGAACGCGGTCGTGAATGAACCCATGCCCATTGCCGGGCAACTGCTGACGGTCACCGCCAGCATTGGCATCAGCCTGTATCCGGAAGATGGCGGCGATTACGAAACCCTGCTGAAACAGGCCGACACCGCTATGTACGGCGCCAAAAAAGCCGGGCGTAACCACTTCATGTTCTTTGCCCAAAGCATGAATGGCGACGCGCAAAGGCAATTACAACTGGAAAGCGCACTGCGCCTGGCCTTGAAAAACCAGGAATTCGAGCTGCATTACCAACCGCAAGTGGACATCGCCAGCGGGCGGATCATCGGCATGGAAGCCCTGCTGCGCTGGCATTCCGCCACCCTGGGCCGGATTATGCCGGGTCATTTTATTCCCCTGGCGGAAGAAACCGGGCTGATCATTCCCATCGGCGAATGGGTGCTGCGCGAAGCCTGCCGACAAAATGCCGAATGGCAGCGGCAAGGTCTCCCCGCCGTGGCGGTCGCGGTCAATTTGTCCGCGCTGCAGTTTCGCCAGCAAAACCTGCTGGAACGGGTGCAGAGCGCCTTGCAGGACAGCGCGCTGGCGCCGAATCATCTGGAGCTGGAATTGACCGAAAGCATGTTGATGCAGGATATCGGGCAGGTCATGAACAGCCTGCATCCCTTGCGGAAAATGGGCGTTAAACTAGCTATCGACGACTTCGGCACCGGCTATTCCTCACTGGCCTATCTCAAGCGGTTTGCCGTCAACAAGCTGAAAATTGACCAGTCCTTCGTCAAAGACATCCCTGGCGATGGCGATGACGACAAGATTGTTGAAGCCATTATCAGTCTGGCGCATGTGCTGAATCTAACCGTCATCGCCGAAGGGGTGGAAACCCTGGAGCAATTGAATTTCCTGCGCGACCATCACTGCGACGAGATTCAGGGTTATTGGTACAGCAAACCGCTGCCTGCCGCCGACATGGCGAAACGGTTGGGACAGGAGCCTGCCGGAATACCGCGTCCTTGACGCGGAACGGGAACCGCTGCCGGTCGTTACCGGCGACCACCACCTCGGAGCAAGAACGCCATGAGTCATTCCAAAGCTGAAAAAGCCGCAAAAGTTGAAAAAGCCGCAAAAGTTGAACCCGTTGCACAAGACCCGGACGATGCCCAGAAGCCGGAAAAACTGAAGACCAAGGATTACGACCGGGAACTGACGAAGCTGCACGTCGAACTGGTCAAGCTCCAGGAGTGGGTTCGGCATCAGGGATTGAAGGTCTGCATCGTCTTCGAGGGTCGGGATGGCGCGGGCAAGGGCGGAACGATCAAGGCGATTACGGAGCGAGTCAGCCCGCGCATCTTCCGGGTCGTAGCCTTACCCGCTCCCAACGAGCGCGAAAAAACCCAGATGTATCTACAGCGCTATGCTCCATACTGGCCGGCAGCGGGCGAAGTGGTCATCTTCGACCGTAGTTGGTACAACCGCGCCGGCGTCGAGCGGGTCATGGGATTTTGCACCGAGGAGCAGACGAAACGGTTTTTGGCGATGGCCCCGATTGTCGAGAAGGCGATGGTCGATTCCGGCATTATTCTTCTTAAATACTGGCTGGAAGTCAGTCCCGAGGAACAAGCCCGCCGCATGGAAGCGCGGATTGAGGACGGGCGCAAAATTTGGAAATTGTCGCCGATGGACCTGCAATCCTACAGCCGTTGGTACGACTATTCACGGGCGCGCGACGCCATGTTTGCCGCGACCGATACCTCGTGGGCGCCGTGGTATGTGGCGATCTCCAACGATAAGAAGCGGGTGCGTTTGAACATCATCCGCCATTTGTTGAACCAGATTCCCTACGAAGACCTGCCGCACGAAAAGATCAAGCTACCGAAGCGGCAGAAAGCCGGGGATTATCGGGAGCCGAACTATCCGTTCAAGTTCATTCCTGAAGCGTATTGAAAAATCATCCCCGAGGAGGTGTATTGATGAGGATTACGACCCTGGGCGAAGCCCGTTTCGCCTCCCCCCAGCGCCGCACGATCAACGATCAAGCCCATGTGTCTTCCCAACTGATCCGCGACCCCGACGCCCCGCTGGTGGAAGAGCGCCTGTTCGAAATCGCCGGCCCCCGCGACCGCCTGTTCTTCGATCCCCAGCAGACCCGCGCCGGCATTGTCACGTGCGGCGGGTTATGCCCCGGCCTGAACAACGTCATTCGTTCCGTATTCCTGGAACTGTATTACGGCTATGGCGTGAAAGAGGTACTGGGCTTTCGCGGCGGCTACCAGGGACTCGACCCGGTACGCGGTTTGGAACCGGTGGCCCTGACGCCAGCTTTTGTCCACGATATTCACAAGGATGGCGGCACGGCGCTGGGGACTTCGCGTGGCCCGGTCGATATCAGCCTTGCGGTGGACAACCTGATTCAGCGCGGCGTGAACATCCTGTTCACCATCGGCGGCGACGGCACCCAGCGCGGCGGCAACGCGCTGTTTCAGGAAGCCCAGCGGCGCGGCCATCCGCTGGCGGTCGTCGGCATTCCCAAGACCATTGATAATGACGTGGCTTTCGTCTCGCGCACTTTTGGCTATCTGACCGCGGTCGAAGAAGCGGCCAAGGTGCTGCATTGCGCCCACACCGAGGCGCACAGCGTCCATAACGGGATTGCGCTGGTCAAGCTCATGGGTCGCCATGCGGGTTTCATCACGGCCGGGGCGACGATCGCCAGCCAGGATGTCAACTTCACCCTGGTCCCCGAAGTACCCTTCCAACTCGATGGCGAAAATGGCCTGCTCGTGGCGCTGAAAGCGCGCATCCTGAACCGGGCGCATGCGGTCATTGCCGTAGCCGAAGGCGCGGGCCAGGATTTGCTGGCGGGCGACAGCGCGGAACGTGATGCTTCGGGCAACGCCAAGCTTCAGGACATCGGCCCGTTCCTGCGCGAACGCATCGAGAGTTATTTCAAGGCGGAGGGCATTCCGGTGACGCTGCGCTATTTCGATCCGAGCTACCTGATCCGCAGCGTTCCGGCGGACGCCGAGGATTCGATTCTCTGCGATTTCTTCGCCCGCAACGCGGTCCATGCGGCGATGGCCGGCAAGACCGGCCTGGTCATTGGTCTCCTCCACGACATTTTCATCCACGTCCCGATTGAATTACTGGTCAGCCAGAAAAAGCGGCTGGATCCGAATGGTCTGGTCTGGCGTGCGGTGCTGGCCGCGACCGGGCAGACTTTCGACGCTCAGTGCGCGCCAACGTGACGACGCCACCTATCGTCAATCCCCCCACCCGGTTCAACGTCCGGCCATCGCCGGTATTTATCAATGTGACAAGAGGAAATATCCGTGCTTAAACATCAATCTATCCTCGCTGCACTGAGCTTGACGGGCAGGCTGCCCGATCTGGCTTTGGTCTAGCAACTGTTGCTCGGAGCCTTTGGCATCGCCTTGATGAGTTTTACTGAATCCATTGCCACCGGTCGCGCCTTTGCCAGTGCTGAAGAACTGCCCATCAACCCCAACCGGGAGTTACTGGCCAGTGGCACGGCCAATCTGGAAGGAGCCTGCGATGTCCTGCGGCCTATTTCCGCCGAACACCCGGATGATGAAACGTTCGACGGTTTGTTGATCCTCCGCCCGGAAGGACGCCTGTTCTTCGTCAATGCGCAATCCGTCGCTGACCAAATCAAGGTTTTTGTGACCCAGTACC
>JFJP01039739.1_pt1 | contig 15622 bp, 15 predicted proteins | sample 431651 | NCBI WGS metagenome assembly JFJP01 (sample SAMN02602958, study PRJNA72255) | Microbial mat metagenome, whole genome shotgun sequencing project. | biome: fresh water; feature: sink hole; material: water; isolation source: purple microbial (photo- and chemosynthetic) mats found in... | reverse complement strand
AACCAAAATTTAGTAGCTTTTCAAAAAATTCTTCTGTCATCTTTTTTGTCAAATATACAAAACCCACACAATTGAGGGTAGAACCTAAATTAATAATAACAGAAAATTTAATTTTTATTTGAAAATGCCTAAAGTTTTATACTTTTCACTTTCCTGTGAATCAGAGCTTCAAGAAAAACTCTGTAAATAAAATATTTATCCAAAAATGTTACGATAAAAATTTAGCCATTCATTAGATACAAAATTAGCGGAGAATTGCTTTTGAACATATTCATAACCCTTTTCGCCAAATGATTTTATCAAATCAGTATTAGAAGCTAAAACTTTCATCTTACTTGTTAATTCGGTAATATCACCCGTTCTATGCCTTAAACCAGTTTCGCCATCAATTATAGTATCTCTTAATCCATAGGTGTCACTACAAATAATTGCTAATTTACAACTTGAAGCCTCTATAATACTTGTACCAAAACCTTCTCTATAGCTAGGCAAACAAAATACGTCACCTATATGAATAAATTTTTCTGGAAAATCAGTAGATCCATAATATTTAAAATAGTGTTCATCACCGATTACACTTCTAATTTTATCAACACAACCTTCTTCATCATAGCCTACTATAAACAATAAAACATCTTTGTGGTCTAAAAGTAGCGACTTAAAAGCATGAGCCAAATCAAAAATCCCTTTGTCTTTATTGATTCTACCCATATATAAAAACACAATAAAATTTTCAGGAATATTAAATTCTTTTCTTAACTCATTTTTTAATTCCAAATTTGAGTGAAACCTTTTAAGATCAACACCACTTATGGAACCATTACCAAGTACTAAAGAATTTTGATTACTAATCACGCCCTCTTTTTTTAAATATTCCCATTGCGAAATACTATCTACCAGAACTTTAGTATTCAACAATACTATTAATTTATCTAATTGCTTCAAAAAAAATTTAAATATACCTTTTTTGGTATGCCATACTTGTCCCGTAAAAATATGAATTCTATTGTGGGTATTAGTCACTTTGCCTGCTATTGCCGCAATAAGCCCCGCCTTTGGGGCAAGAGAATGAATAGCATCAAATTTCATTTGTTTTATATAGACAACAAAATCTTTTACTGCAATTAAATCTTTCAAAATATTAATTTCTCTATGAATAGCAATTGATTTCACGCCCGTAAGTTTGAAATAGGAAATACTCTCAATATCAGCTTCACTAAAATTACCAACCAAATAAATATCATATTCAGCAGAAAGTTTTTCGATATGAAATCTTAAAAAAAACTTGGCTGTCAAGACTGAAGAAACAACAAAACAAATTTTTTTTTTCATAAATATAACGACTTAATTTTTTGTTTATTCATAGGTTCCAATTCTAATATATCTTGATAGATTTTTTCTCGAATAATACTTAAATCAAAAATAGCTTTAGAAAAATGACACATTGTAGCAGTACAATCATCGAGTATGCTTTTGTCTGAATCTATTTCTTTTAATTTATTATAAATATCTTGATAACTATTTGCTATTAATGCTCCTTTTGATTGTTTAAGAAAATGAATAGAAGCTAATTCGTTGGGACCAATTCCCATAATACAACTTCCGCTTTGAATACAATCTACTATTTTTGTTGAAAAGGAATACTTTGTAATAGCAATATACTTCTTTTCAAAAGTTTCAACGTGCAGCACTACATCTGCCTCCTTCATAATTTTTTTAATTTCCTGAAATGATACAGCTCCTAAAACAGTCGAATATTTTGTGTTAAGCCTTCTTTTCATTTCATTGGAAAGAATAGTTCCTGTATAAATAGACAATTGAAATCTAATTTTCTGGTTAGACAGTTCATAAATTGCTTTTGAAATTAGACTCAAAGTCTTCCATCTGTCATACAACAAGTTTCCTGCATAGACTATCTTTATTGGCTCTTGATGACTTTTGGGAATTGGAGGTTCTATTATTGCTCCTTTGTATAATACTTTGAATTCTTTTCCGAAAAGTTTTGAATAATAATCACATAATTCTGGTGTGGCAGCATAATTAATGTCAGCAATTTTTAGGGTTCTTCTTATCCAATATCTTAAAATGGACTGATAGAGCGTACTTAAAGGCCAAAAATTTTTATAGGTATAAATTTCATCTCCAAAAAAAACAACCACCTTCGCCTTAGTGACTTTATGGCAATAATGCAACATTCTATGAGCATAAATTAAGTTTGGACAATGAATATGAATGATTTTAGGTTTGTTTCTATTAAGAAAATCATCTAATTTTCCTTTCCTTATAAATCCCATTTTCCAAAATAATTCTCTGAAAAGTAAAATAATTGTGGGTCTATTTCGTATCAAAAAAGATTTGAATTTTGATATTTCTTTTTCAATTGGCTCAGATTTAGGTTTACTATCTTTAGGAAGTTCAACCTCTACGCCTAATTCATTTCTATGAAAAAAAGAATTTATTATATCTTTTTCACATATTCTGAAATAAGAAAAACAACAATTATTTTCAATTTCTTCATTTCTTAAAAAGACATTGGATATTTTGGTTGAATCCCAACCCCCAAAGTGATTGGAAATTGTATTACCTGTTGAATTTTTATCAGACCAAGCATTTACACTTATAATCAATAATTCAGGAAAATTTAACTCCTTAAAATTCATATAATAACTGTTTTATTATGAAGTTATTAATTTTTCATAAATACTCAAATACTCTCTAAACATGCTTTGAGTTGAATATTTAGTATGTGCTTTATTGATAAGACTTTGTGAATCTATATCTTTAGGAAGCCATTTTTTAACCACTTTTTCTAATTCTTCTATATCTCCATTCTCTACAAACTCACTATATTCAGGAATTGAAATTTGCTCTGGAGCTCCAGCTTTATATCCAATTACTGGAGTTCCGCAAGAAAGTGACTCTGCACAAACCATCGAAAAAGTTTCTAATTTACTGGTCAGCAATGTAATGTTTGCTAGAGAATAGTATTGAGCTAGTTCTTGTTGGGATTCGGTGTGACCAATGGTAATTATATTTGATGGTAATGGCTCCTTATAAGCATCGTATCCAACTATAATAACTTTAACCTCCACATTCAGTAACCTTTTTGCAATTTCAACTATATGTTCTCCACCTTTTATTGCGCTTCTAAAAGATGGTGTTACATGCAATATTACTTTTTCATTTTTGATTCCAAGCTTTTCTTTAAGACTATTTACAGCAACAGGATGATAGACATTTGTATCAATTCCATTTCCTACAACATAATAATTGCGATTAACAAACATAGGAGATTGTTTGGCTCTGTTTCGCAACCATTCCGAAACACTAACTAAAGTTAGCGATTTAAATTTATTATAAGCTTTTGCTTTTCTTTGCCATTCAGTAGCGGTTAAATCAAAAAGTAATGATTTGTATTTTTTAAAGACTTGAGGGCATTTTCCACACCCTGTTTTCCATCTTTCACAATCAAAAGCATGTTCACAAATACCGGTATAATTTATTTCAGCATGAAGTGTAACAATCGTTTTAAAATTATTTTTTGCTAAAAAACTCAATAATTTATAGTTGTTCACAAAATTGCCATTCAAAAGGTGGATATGAACAATATCAGGTGAGATTTCTTTTATTTTTTTTACTAATTTGAAAGTAGAATAAAAAGCCCCCCCATAAAAATCACCTGAAATTCTGGCATACAAGGCTTGCAATTTGCCTTCCCAATTTGGTGAGGTTTTATAAACATTGGCTTCAGAATAAGTCTTTCCTCTGCCGTATATTACAAATGAATCCTCTCCTGATTTTAGCAATTGATTGTGGATTTCATAAACTAATTTACCAGTACTGCCTACCTTATATACTGTATTGATTTGAAGTATTTTCATTAAAGATATTTTCCGTCATAAAGTTCAGAATGCAGTTTCATCCAATGATACATTTCATTCAACATTGTCTCATAAGAGGGAACTTCGTATAAAAATAAATCTGATTTTGTAATTGATTTATCACATTGAGTTCCTTCAAATGAATTTATGATTATTGAATTATTACGATAAATTTTATTAAACAATTGCAAGAGGTTATATTTACTGATTGAAATACCGTTACTTAAGTGAACTAAGCCTTTGACGTTTTGTTTAATAGCAATATGAATAGCTTTTGCTAATTCGACGGTCGTTACACCTCCCCATATCACTTTTGTAAAACCGTTTACTGAACCCTCTTGATTCATAAACCAATGAAACAAACCCTCTCCCTCATTTTTTAATTCAGGCCCAATTATTGAAGTTCTTATAGTTAAATCTTTATCATTATCAATTTCCCCCAAGGCTTTGCTTCTTCCATAAATATCATCGGCATCTTTAAAATCACTTTCTGTATAGCCTCCTTTTTTTCCTGTAAACACACAATCGGTGCTGATATGAATTAATTTAGCATTGATATCATCAGCTAATCTTTTAAGTAAATGAGGGAGATAAGCATTAATATAAATAGCATTATCTGGATGTGTTTTTGACCCTTTTATTAAAACACCTATACAATTAATAATTATATCTGGTTTTTGTTCCAAAATCAAATGGGTTACAGCTTCCTTGTTTGTAACATCAATAATTATACTATCTTGGTTTAATTTCTTACGGTAAACCACGTTTCTAATATCATATTCTCTCGTTTGTTTCAAATAATGATAGGCAACATGACCTGCCATTCCAGTAGCGCCAAAAAGCAATATTTTTTTCATTTTATTAAATAAATTTTGACCAAACAACACGGTTAATATAATCAGTATAGGATAAAATAATTCGAACTACTTTTTTAGAAACATTGTCGGATTCATAATCTGGTATAGTACGCATAACTTTATTGTTCTCGGCAAACTGAGAAGTAATTACTTCTATTGCATTTAAGATTAAATCGCTTTGCAAACCCGTCATTATTAGTGTTCCTTCATCCATCCCTTCTGGTCGCTCATGAGCTTGTCTGATTGTTATGGCTGGAAAGTTTAATATTGATGCTTCCTCTGTTATGGTTCCGCTGTCAGAAATCACACAAAATGCATTTTGTTGCAGTTTGATATAATCTAAAAATCCAAAAGGTTTCATAAACTCAATCAATGGATTTAGATATTCAAACCCTATAGATTCTAATTTTTTTCGTGTTCGAGGATGAGTTGAGACAATGATTTTTTTATTGTATTTTTTAATAATGACCTCCAGCGATTCTAACAAATCATTAAAATTCTTTTCTGAATCTACATTTTCTTCGCGATGGGTACTCACAATAAAATAATTCCCTTTTTTTAGATTCTCTTTTTCTAAAACAGTGGATTTATCAATATCCTCTTTATGAAAAAGTAGTACTTCTTTCATTGGTGAACCGGTTTTTATAATGGTTTCCGGTTTTATCCCTTCTGCAATCAAATACCTCCGTGCATGTTCTGAAAGAGGTAAATTGATATCACTCAAATGATCTACAATTTTACGATTTATTTCTTCAGGAACACGTTGATCAAAACAACGGTTTCCAGCTTCCATGTGAAAAACAGGGATTTTTCTTTTCTTGGCAGCTATTACAGCCATGCAACTATTTGTATCTCCATAAAGTAAAATCGCATCTGGTAGCTCCTTTGCCATAACTTCATCAGATTTAAGAATAACATGAGCAATTGTTTCGGTTGCATTACTTGCAGAAGCATTTAAAAAATAATCAGGTTTTCTAATCTTGAGTTGTTCAAAAAATATTTCGTTTAACTCAAAATCATAATTTTGCCCTGTATGTACAATTATATGATTTGTGTATTTATCCAGCTCAACCATTACTCGGCTTAGCTTTATAATTTCAGGTCGAGTACCGACAATAGTCATTACTTTTAACATATATTTTATTTAGTATATTTTGTCTTGGAAATAAAACTTATAAAATCAAGTATTTCAAATTAATTTCATTTCAAAAAGGAGAATCATATTACTAATGAATTTTTTTTTTAAAGATTGAATAACGTAAAAAATCTTTTTAAATTACTTTCCCCTTAATTTGAAATTCTTTCTGATGATTGCTAAAAAAGCGGTTTATCCAAATAGATAAGGCAATGCATAAAGGCAACAACGATAATATATTAGCTATAATTACTCCAATCCATGAGTGAGTAAGCTTAGTAAATAAAATTGTTAATGGAAAATTTAAAAAAGCACCTAATGTAATAAATATCGTTAGTATTTTTAATTTTCCAATCCCTCCAACTATCGTAGAAAGAATGGAATACCAAACAAAAAAAATAGTTGACATAACAAACATTGAGGCATAAAAGTAATCTATTTTAATTGTTTTTTCTTGTAACCAAATATCTACCAAAAATTGTAAAAAAAACACTAAAAGAATTAATCCAATAATACCTATTAAACCAAGTATATTTAATCTTTTATAGAGTTTCTTAATCCAAACCACATCATTTTTTACATGGGCTTCAGTTACTTCAGACCACATTGGAGTAAGCGTTAATATAAATAAACCACTTAAAACGCTAAATAAACTATTATATATTTTAAAATCAACAACATTTTCAACACCAGTTGACCAGCTTATCAAAAACTCGTTTGTATTTGTAATCATTAAATACATAATTTGAATCCAAAAAAAAACACCGCCTAATTTAAGAATGTTTTTTGCAGACTGAATATCATAATTTTTAAAACTAGGAATAGCATACCTCAGTTTTTTTGAAAATAAAATTATTGTAGCAATAAGAATTGGAAGATTTGCAGTAATAACATTGGCATAAGCGAGAATAATAATGTTTTCTTCGGAACTTTTTCTTTCCATAAAAACAATGAACAATAGGAGTAATAAATTTGAGAGAAAAGCCAATAAATTAGGCAAAAAAGCAATTTGGAGTGCATATAAAATAGAGGTAATAAGTCTTAAAAAAAATTGAAGCATTATACCTATAAATATTATACGAACCATTTTTAATAATTGCCCCCCGTGGATTAAGTCGTTCGAAATATTAAACACTTCATTCCAATTAACGAAAGTAAAAATCACATAACCAATTAATGAAAAAGTGATTACAATACTACCAATCAAAATATAAGCGGAGGCTATATATTTTCTTGTCTTTGCCTCATCATTGTTTGCAAAGGCTTCAACTAAATTATTTCGTAAACCATTTCCAATTCCTAAATCGAAAGTTAAAACCCAAGATAAAACGGCCATTGCCGTAAACCACAAACCCAAAATTTTTTGTTCTGAAAAAAAATTCATATATGCTGGAAGCAACAAAAAAGAGATTCCATAAGACAAACCCATTATTGTGAAAGACAAAATAGAATTGAATAATAATCTTTTATTTTTAAAATTTATTTTGATGTATTTTTCTTTAAAAAAATGTAGCATTTGTTTTTTCTTGAAATAATTGGGTATTTATTAAATGAGTTTTGCTGTAATATCAAAAGTTATTCAACATGAATTTAACAATTTTAATTGTATATTATTTCTATTGTTGACAAACCTCTATATTAAATTTTATTATAAGTATTAAATTTTTATAAATTATAAATAAATTAACTGTTTGGCTTAGCAATAATATTTCCACTAAATGGATAAATTATTTTATTATTATCAATACTTATAACGTCATAATCTAGACTTTCTAAAAAAGCTACAACTTTTTTTGAAGATGTGTCTTGTTTTAATAAAAGTGCATCATCCAACTCTGAAATAATAATTGGCTTTAATTCTTTTAATAATTTAGTGGAGCCTTGCAATACTTTCATTTCAGCACCCTCAACATCAATAAAAAGAAGTCCAGGCAATAAATCAAATTTAGAAACAAGATTATCAACAGTTTCACCTAGCACTTGAATTTTAACAATTTCTTCCTTGAGATACGACAAATGAATTGATTCACCCAAACTTGAATATTCTTCTTTACCCAATACTGTATTCATTGTATACTCACTAGAAACATTAGTACATATTCCGTTATACAATAGAATTTTATCTTCTTTATTATTTCTTAATATATTTTTCTTTAAATAATTAAATGCTAAAGGTGTAGGCTCAATTGCCAGTACTTTCCGATCACTATTTAATAAATTTGACAGTAAAACAGCAAACAATCCAACGTTTGCTCCAACATTAATAGCATCTTTCTCTGAATTAATATTTTCAATAATCAATGAAACTATTTCTGGTTCATAGTCATTGTTTATAAGTATTCTCTGTAACAAATGTGATCGTGCATCTATTTCAAAACAACCTGGAATTGAATCTAAATTAACAACTAAACTTCCTTCAATAACATTGGAGAAAATACTATTAAACCTTATTATCTTTTTGTTTTTATTCTTTAAAAGTAAATTTTTCAGGAATAATACTGGAAATAATATAATTCTAATTATTTTATTTTTTTTAATATTCATAATTGTTTTTATTATATATATAGATTGAATTTATATATTTTATTTAAAATATTAATGTCTAAATACTTTGAATAGTCCAAATATTCTATTATTAATAACAATTTCACCAAAGAGCAAATATAATCTTTACCCGTTATCCATTAACAAAGCATCAACGAGTCATTGTTTAATAATAAGTTTAGTGTTGCTGGTTCTTCCTGTAGCTATTTGTTCATAAGCTAAATCGAGAACTTTATCTTTAACTTCATATTTTTGAAGAAAATAATTCAAAATTTAAACGCTTTTATCTCTTTTAAAAAATTATTAAATTCTATATTTGAATTTGAATAATTTAAATATACTATACTCAATTACGGTGAAAAATACCGTCAAATTGCAACAACTGTCCTGTTCTTTCATCTGAAAAACCAATTTCAATAGCCACCAATGTATAACCTTTTTCTAACAAATAATTATACATTTCATCAAATAGCAATTCTCCTTCATATAAAGAAACTAAACTCATTTCTAATTGAATAGTATCAATAAAGGACAAAGAATTTTCAGCTCCTTTTAACACTTTATCTTCAAAACCTTGGGTGTCGATCTTTAAATAAATATTATTGTTTTTATTACAAATTTTATCAAAAATTGAATCTAATGTTTTTATTTTTACTTCTTGGTGATTTGAATATTTTGAATCTGGAGAAACTTCCAAATGAGTAGATGTCATATTAAGTAATGAGCTACTAAAAGAATTTTCTGAAATATTGATTTTTGTATTATTTTCAATATCTCCAAGACCAAAATTATGTATTTGCCAATTTGAATCTCCTTTAGAATTTTCCTTAAGTAATTCAAATGCAGAGCTAAGTGGTTCAAATGAAATTATCTTTTCTTTATATCCCATTACATCTCTAACTTGCTTTGACCACCAACCATTGTTGGCTCCTACATCCAACAATACATCAATATTATATGTATTAAATAAATATTTTCTCCTAACCAATTCATCAGGTATCGGTTTATACCTAATAATATCAATACCTATCTTCCAAAATAATTTTCTAATTTCATGCTTTAAAGTGGTGTTTTTCATAATAAAAAAATTTAATTTATAATTATTAGAGATTACTTATGCTTCATTTGATTCTAATAAGTCCTTTATTTGATTCGCAAATTTCCTATCTATTTCTCTAATAAAATTTTGACTATTATAATCCTTATTCAAATCTAATTGTAAAATTGCTTTGGCAAAAGATTCTGGGGTGTCATCACTAGAAAATGAAATCAATGGGGCTATAGCTGATTGATTAACACTTTTTATTCGAGTACTAACCACTCTTAAATTATGTGCTAGATACTTAATTATTTTTGATGGAAATAGAGTATCCATATTTTGCCCCTCTTTTTGAGGATTAATTGCAATTTGAAAATCATACAAAAACTCAGAAAATTTATTGTCAGGAATTTCTCCGTGAAATTCACATGCTTCCTTTGACATTTCTATGTTTATTTGAGCTATCATTTGTTTTAATTTAATTATGGAATTTGAATCGCCATAACCGCATAGGTGCATTTTATAATTATCCGGCAGAAACTTAACACATCTTACTGCATTATATGCTCCTCCCCTAACATAATCAATTGCTCCTGCATATATAATATTTATTTTCCCATTGTCTAAAATTTTACTTTTTACTTCTGGAATTGAATAATTCCCATATACAACAGCCTTTACTTTATTTCCTAAAATTTCAGCTAAAACATCAGAAACTGCGATATAACTATCTGATTTTTGTATTAATTTTTTTTCCCATCGTGAAAGAATCTTTTTGATAGTCCATACTTCGCCATAAATTTCCTCAACTTCTAATACAATTTTAAATTTTTTTATTTTTTTTGCCCAAATCAAAGGTAAAGCTAGCAAAGGAGAGTGATATACTAAAATTATTTCCTCTCTTTTTACGTTTAAAATAAGCCAAAAAAATAACCAAGTTAAACTAAAAATTATTTTAATGTAGCCTGTAAATTTATTTGAAGATGAAAAACTAGGAGATATAGTGAGTCTTTTATTTTCATTAATTTTAATTTCTGATTTTTTTTGATATTTAGGAACAGATGTTGTTTCAATAATCCAAGAAGGAGAAACTAAATGCACTTTATAGCTTGCATTATTAATTGCATCACAGATATAATCCATCTTGTTTATGGCAGACAGTGCAGCAGCCCTTTTAATATTTGAATCGGATAGATTATAAAATCCGATATACTTTATTTCTTTTGACATATTATAATCAATCATTTATAAAATAAGTATTTCTCAAACAAATTTTTGCGAAAAAATAAATAAATCGAGAAAAAATGTCAATAATAATGGTAAAACTTTACACTTATTCATATAAATAATGTGAGTTTAATTGCATTTTTTCCCAAAAAAATCCATAGGGTATTGGAGTATTTAAATTGGATCTTATATATAATACAATTAAGACTATGAATGCCGTTATAGTAGTATAAAATCGAACATTATAAGATATTTTCTGTAAAGAATAGATGATTTCTGGAACAAACAAAAGTAAAAAAACAGTAAAATACATTACTATCCGCATTCCGCTTGGATTAATCCAAGATAGGGGTAGAAATAATAATATTATAGCAAAAGCATTGAAATAATGTTGTGCGTTTTTGTTGTTAGACATAATACTTTTGTTTCTTAATAAAGCGGCTAAAGAAACACTTAAAAACATTAATGTAAAGGTAAAAGTCCCAGCACCACTTTCTTTTTCGTATGCTTCATATCCTCCGATCAACATGGTCAGTATAGAAATTTCATTTTTATAAATCATTAAGACTGGGAATAATAATAATACTCCTCCATAAAAATATTTTATGCTATTTATTCTAACAACAAAATAAAAGGGCAAATAAACTAAAGCTGATTTATGGATGGTAGAAGCAAGAAGAATTAAAATTAAAAAAGGAATAAATTTTCTTTTTTTAATAAATTCATAGCTAAATAGAGTAAAAGCAGTGGCAATTGTTTGCCTTATCCCTGTAATTGAATAAAAGGAATAATAGAGAACTGAATAAATAACAAAGGCAAGAACAGCATCAACCAAGCGTGTTGTGTTTTTATATATAAAATTTCCTAATGCTGAAAAAAAAATAATAGCAACAACAAATAAATAAAAACGATAACTTCCAGAAACTATTAATATCAATTTTTGAAAAACATCATATCCAGGATCTTTGCCAATACCATAAGTATAATAATCACATATAAACTCCCAAGTACTACGCCAAGTAGCGGATTTCATATCTTCAAATACATTAAAATAATTGAAGGTGTCTTCTCCTGTTGCTACATGTCGCAATCCTGATTGCAAGATTAAAATAAAACAAATTATACTAATATACTTTTTTCTATTCCAATCTGAATTTGCTTCTTTTGATAAATTTTTAGAAAAAAGTATTCCTAAAAACATCGTTAAAAAAATTACAATGAGATTAACAATCATTTTATGGATGAAATATTAAAATAATCAGATGAATATCTATACTCATCTTGAATTTCTCCAATTGAATAATCTGACATTGCCATAAGTTTTGAATTTTTATCTAGTGCTTGAATGCTGGTAATATATCCAGAAGGAATATGTAAAACTTGAAAATTTAATGCATTAATAATAAATTTTTCTTTTGGTAAATTTGAATTTGGTTTTTCCCAGTTATCAACCGCTATTAATGTTATTTCAAACGAACCCAAAACAACCGAAAACCACCTTTGTTCAATTCGATGCCCTTGCCAACCTCTAATCAAATCAATGTCGGAATTTTCAATAAAATATACTCTTTTCACATTCTGTATGTCAAAATTATTATTAAAAGTCAAAACACCTCGTTTGTCCGAAAAATGATTACCCAATATTAATTTTGGTGTCATAATACAATTTAATCAAACTAATAATTGCTCGATTGATTCTCCAAAAACTTCTTTTCTGATAAATGGTAATTTCTTTAATATTGCTACCATTTCTTCAACTCCTAATTGCTCGGTATTATGAGAATGATAATCTTCAACAATAGACATAACTACTTCTCCTTCTGAAAAATATTTTTCATAATTCAAATCCCTGTTATCAGCAGGAATTCTATAAAAATTTCCTAAATCTTCAGCTTTCATCATTTCTTCACGTGTACATAGTGTTTCATACAACTTCTCTCCATGACGTGTACCTATAATTTTAATTTCATTATCAGCTTTACATATTATTTTTGGTTCTACCCCGAATTGTGTGGGTTTTGTAATTGTTAAAAAAAGTTCGTGTGATTAAATTTCAAAATAATTTAATTAGTGCTAATTCGTGAAATTCGTGGCTAAAAAAATACCCACACAGTTGAGGGTAGAACCTTATTTTTAATGCTTGAGCCAAATCACCAATAGTTCCAGCTGGAGCTTTATTTACAAATAAATCACCTGATTCGAATTTCACGAAATTGATCGTATTTAAAAAACGATTTAATACCGCATTGCCAAAAGAACCTGTTCCACCAGTAATTAATAGTATTTTGCCTTTTAACAAAATTTGACTATCTATTGCTGATTTTTCCAAAGTGCAATTAATTAAATCTATGTCTGTTTTTAAAAATATTAACCTTTAGTTTTGATAATTAATAATATTTTCTCCTTATGAATTAAATCATTCTCTTAATACTAAGCACAAATACTGCTAAAAGTCCTGCTAAAAATCCTCCAATAATAAGTCCTTTTAGTTTTCCAACTCTTTCTTTCTTCAAAGGAAGAATAGGCTTATCTATAATCTGAATTATAGGGGTTTCTTTGCGATAAGTTACTTTGGCTAATTCAGTTTGTTTAACTAACTCAGTTAGTATAGCTATATTTGCCTGCACATCAACTTGCCTTTTTGCCGATGGTGTACGCCTAACATTCAATGCTGGATTCAAATTAAAATTATTATCATTGGCAACTGCAACACCTGTAATTGCTCCATTTAGTTCAGCACGAACAGAATCCGTCTGACGCTCTAATATTTCCATATTAATTCTTGCTTTTTTGCTTTTGGTGTCTATGTAAAATGTTGAGACTTCTATGGCTAAATTCTCAACAAAATATTTTGCAAATAATTCATTGGTTGAAATCATATCAATATTTACAATATCTAGCTTTTTATCAATCTTATTTATCGTTAATTCATTTTCAGATAAGTCTTTATATATAAGTCCTAAAATACTATCATGAACTCTTGAAAAATATTTTCTTTTAGTGTTAGGTATAAAATGAATATTTTTAAATTTGGGTTTATTATTCCATTTTTTTCTCCATTCCATATTTTGGATATACATTTCGGCTAGTGAAATAGTGTCTCCTTTGTAAACAATACCTTTCATTAAAGTCTGCTCTAACATACTTCTTGACTTAAATAACTCAATCAAATTTCCACCTGAAAACATACTACCTCCACTGCCTCCAATATCAAGACCAAATTGACTTGCCAAACTCAAAACTCCTCCTGAGCCCCCAGAGCTTTCACCTTCAAAAGCAAAGGATAAAGTGGCAGTATAAATTGGTTTTTTGACAAATGAATAAGTCAAACCTAGACAAGCTCCAACTATGGCAGCCAATAGAATAGTCTTCCATTTAGAAAGAAAAAAATAATACCATTCTTCTAAATTTTTTAATAGTTCTTTTAGAGATATTTCTTCTTTTACAGTGGGTTCGTTTGCCATTATTCAGCTATTTGTTGTAGTTAAATTTTTTTTGAAATCTTATCTGTCTATTGAATGCAATTAGTATAGTTTTATTTGAATGCAGTTACCACTAAAAGGGCTATGCTTGTAATCACACTGGCAATACTCACCACTTCTCCGGTACTCATCTTTCGAGTTTCTGGTTTCTCGGGTACCACAATTTGTGAGCCAGGTAGCACTTTGGGGTAGGATCGAATGAAGAAGAAAGTGCTTGCAACCGCCGCCTTTCCGTTGGGATAGATTATAATAGCTTTTTTCTTCCATCCTTTGGCATCTGTTCCGCCAACGGATTCTATATAATAATTAAACCCTTTGCCTTTTTTGTAAGGTATTTCTGAAGTTAACAATACATTTCCTGTTACTTTTACACTTTCATTATAAACAGAAACTTCAATTTCATCACCTGGAAATAAGGTAACATTTGTTTTATCTGAAGGGTCTTTTACGATTTTTCTCCAATCGACTGGAATGGTTGCAAATTTCAACTCTTCTTTTAATTTTTTTGTCAGTTTGTTTTGAATAGAATCTTTCTTTCCCAGGTTTAAATTTACATTTTCTAAATCTTCAATTTGCTTGGCATTGATGGGTCTTTTTATTTTAACTCCGTCCCAGTTTGCAACCGAGCTTAAACCTCCTGCACGCGCGATTACATCATAAATTTTTTCTTTTTTATTGGCCAAAACATATTTGCCTGTATAATTTACAGCTCCGCTTACAATTACCATTTCTGGTTTTTCATACACTGCCATTCTACGAATGTTCACTACATCGAATGGGGCTAAAGTAAAGTTTTTGATTTGTTCATTATTGTCTGCAAAAATTTCTAAGTTAAACAATTCTACCCTCTTTGGATTGCTATCGTCCATCTCATCTGATTTAATCATTCTGGCCACCTCAACAATCATTCAATGTCAAATTTTCGTGAAACTCATAAACTCCTGGATTTTTAATCTCGCCATCGATGGTTATTTTGTAATCTTCTTTGAAATCCAAAATAGAATATACCGTTACCACGTCTTCTTTCCGCAAAAGGATATCTGCTGCTGCATCGCCTGACAAGGCTTTACTTAAATTAACATTGGTCACTTCTGTAGTCAAATCTTCTTTTGTTCGAATTATGGTAGCTCTATTTGTATAAGCATCTTCTTTCAAACCATCGGCTTGAGCAATTATATCGGAGATACGCATTCCTTCATAAAAGGAATAAATATTAGGTCGAAAAACGGATCCTACAATTCTAATTCGATTTTCAAATCGGTTTAAAATTTTAGAAATCCTAAAAACATCTCCTGATAAGGGTTTATAACTGCCAAATTCTGAGAGTTTAATATCTTTTACTTTAAATTCTTTAGCCGTTTTTTGTAAAACACTAACCGATGCTGTATAGGCAAACTCATTAAACCCAGAGGCAAAAGTTAATAAATCTTTGAAAGTTTCACCCGATTTCATTTCGA
>JFJP01038813.1_pt1 | contig 15622 bp, 25 predicted proteins | sample 431651 | NCBI WGS metagenome assembly JFJP01 (sample SAMN02602958, study PRJNA72255) | Microbial mat metagenome, whole genome shotgun sequencing project. | biome: fresh water; feature: sink hole; material: water; isolation source: purple microbial (photo- and chemosynthetic) mats found in... | reverse complement strand
GGGCAACAAAGTTTTCTTCGCCTTCTACTAGATTTACAACCAGCTGCTCTGGTTCTCTGACTCTATATATTCTCATTTCCATCTGTTACCTCCCGATTTTTACTTAACTCTGGGGTGAACATTACTGGATACCTATGGGTTAACTTCTCAACGCATGCAGTTCTACAATCCTGAATACTAATATCCAACTCATCACAAACTTTCAATAGCCCTGCTTCAAAATAATTCACTCTTTCTTTTATTTTCTCGAGTAAATCAATTCGCTCTTGGAATATATATTTCTTAACTAACTCGGCTAACTCTAAGGAGCTGTCCAATAAATCACGGACAGCGTTAAAATTAACTTTATCTGTTATAGTTGGGATAGTCCACTCATTCAAACCTAGTTCTCTCTTTAAAATGGCCATATAGAAGCATACATCACCTAGTTCGCTAGTTAGTTCTTCAGCGGTAATACACTTCATGGCCTCGAAAGACTCCCCGGCTAGCCCTAAAACGGCGAGCAGTAGATTGTTATGCTTGAACAGTTTCTCCGGCGTTAGTCCTTTATTTAACCTAGAATATACGAAGTCTGTAAATTCTTTCATTTGGTTACTCCTTAGTTTTAATGTTTTAGTTTCTCGTCGCAATGCTGTTTGTATATAATTTCCCAAATCGCTACAATCTCTAAGCAAGCCAGCTGGGCCTCTCCCCAAGCATCCGCTTGTTTATGTTGGTCCGAACTGTGTTTCGCTAATTTAGATAACTCATCTACTAGCCTTACCACCTTGGTGTGCAAAGCATTAATAGAAACCACATTAGGCTCCAGCACTCCAAGTTCTTCTATCTCTAATTCGTCAGCCAGTGCCCTGATGTGTTCATCAATCATCCATACCGTATCATCTGTGGTTGTAGTTTCAATTATCGCTAGCAGTCTTTCTGCTAGTAGAAAAAGCGATGTTTCCCATGTCATCAATGTTACTGTCATGTTTTCTGCTCCATTTTTGCTCGGCAGGATTCACAGTAAACTTCGTCGCCCACCAGTGTAAGGTTAGCCATACAGTTACACAGCTTACACGGCGTAAAGCTAACTTCTATTCCCCTAGTCTCAAGTACTTTTTTTAATCTTTTGAAACAATTACGCTTACTATCTGTAGTCTTGAAAAGATTAATGATAACCTCTATCTCACGCAAAACATAGTTATCCGTGTTCTTATTTCCTGTTGGTATACAGGCAACCCAGTCGCCGGATTTAAACCCCCTACCTTCTTCATTGGGTAAATAGAGGGTTTGATTTAACCCATAAATCTTATCTATAAAAAGTCTACCTCTTCGATATCTTAGCGGGATACAGCGTAAACTAGGTATTTTTATGCCCGAAACATGTCTAACTTCGGTCTCCTCTAAAAGGTAGTTATCGTTATAAATAAAGTTTTCTTTGAATAATTTCTCATTTAAGAGAATCTCACGCATTTCTTTCATAAATCTTTCCTGTTAATAAGGCAGTCAAAAATCAACTTATTGTGTACCTTACCTATTTTGTTTAACACCAACGCAGTTCTTCTAGCTATTGAACTAGGCATACTAGCTAAATACGCCCTGCCTTCTTGTTTCTTATTGGCTTCCGGAATCCTACTCTCAGCATAATAACCTCTACCCATTGAAGTTATGTACACGTCCATCACACCAGTATCTCCGCAATATTCCTCAGGTTCCTCAGGAGCTAATATACTATCTAATAGCCAAGATAGGTTATGTTGAGTCAGACCTGTGAACACCCTAAGAAGTCCTATATATGCTAACTGGTCTGGTATCTCAAACCAACCCCTCTGGATATATTCCCTGCTTGATAACATTTCGGCGTGTTGTCCATGGCCTACAGAAAAAGTTATCCTGCTAAGGCCATATGTCTTTGTTAAATATAATTTCATTAGAAACCTCCCAAATCTTTTTGTTTTAATATGAAGGCTAACTCAGGGTTAGCTTCCAGCTTAGCTAAATACTCAGTCTGCAATAGTTCTCTTACACCAGCCTTAACTTTCTCTAGTTCCATCGTATCTGTACTAGAGCACTCAATAAACTCCTGTAACCACCCATCTAATTTGATACCTCTAAAGCCCTCTAATGTTTCATCGACACATTCTGAACCAACTCCTAGGTAGTATTTAGAGCCTAAGGCTTGCATTATCCAAGTCTTGTAACTGTCTTTTAGTTTACCCTTTGCCGGGGCATTGTGTCCAGTAGTGGAGCTAGCCATTAAGGTGGAAATTATATTTGTAATCTTACTAATATATCCGTCTAAAGTGTCAAAGTCTAGTAAACAACCCTCCTCAAAAGAAAACCCTGCTCTTAGTATTGTGGTAACAACCGTTTTAGGTGTAGTGGTAACAGAGTTTTTATGTGCTCTAGCACTTCCTATATTTGAGAAATTGGTGTTCAAGATGTAACCCATAGCTAACTCTTTACGTTGAAATTTGCAAGGGTCTAAGTTAGAAAAAGTTGTAGCTGATATTTCAGAAACCTCAGATTCTCTGTCTAACAATTCAATATAACATTTCCTCCCATACGTCATAATTGCACGGAATAATGAGAAAGGTAACCAATAATCCCATACATCTGAGTTAACTAATTCCCTTAAGTACTGTTTCCCTACAAGAAGCATAGCCTCTACATTATCTTCTTCAGTTAGCAATCGGTCAAAATACAGGTGCGAACTAGTAGAATTTACCTTAAACTCGGCAACCCTATTTTGGAAAAGGAAATATTGGCCAAGAACAAATACTTCAGCCAACCTATCTTGATGTTCCTTATTGTACTCAGTATCCACGGGTTGAAAATTAGAGTCCAGAATAGTGAGCTTACTATTTGGAACCTTAATGCTTCCATTTACATGTTTTTTTTCAATGTTGATACTAGTGTTTCCTAGCTCTTCTTTAAGATTTTTATAGGAAGGTAAATCAACATTATAGAGACTGACTTCTTGCCAGTGTTTAGCCATTAGGTTGCTGTTTTTATCATCACCAAACTGAGATATTTTACCTACTTCAGATAGCTTTGCACACCCATAGGCTGAATCTCCTTGTGGCTGTGGCTTTATCTTAAACTCACTATTTATGGTACATATTTGAGAGTCCAACATCTTACCATAGATATTGGATATGAAGGTTGTTTTAAAACTACCCCCTGAACCTGCCAAATATAAAGCCATTTTACGTGGTTTATTCTTTGCAGGTATTAAGCTGGAATACAGTAATGCCCATAGAGCCTTATGATTTAATATACTTAAGTTAAAAACTTTCCATACTTTATCTAATGGTCTATTTATATCAAACACCTCAAACGCTTGCTTGCTTATTTTAGCCATGGTGTATGTTTCAACATCATCTAGGAAAGACACACCGCCTAAAAGGTCAGGTGACCTACTTGTCTGCCCACAATAGGCTAGAAATTGTTCCGTGAAAGCCTCCGTTAATAGGGACTCCACCTCCCATAGTTTAACATCCTCCTTTACAGGTTCCCGTATCTTACCCAGTAACTGAGTGTATTCCCCTAAAAACCAGATGGCTGGAGATGCCGTATCACCTAGGCCATCTGGAAGCCTAGGTAGGGCGTTCTTTAGGAGGCTTAACTTCTTAAATTCAGATAACGATGTGCAGGTGATACTGTTCTGTTTTCCATTAAACAATGTTACCAATTCACCCTTTTTGTTTTCTAGTAGTTGGTAAACTGTACCTAAGGTATTCTCTGTTAAGAGTATTTTACCTTTATACTTCTGACCTCCTAGGGTTACTTTTATAGGTGTAGGTGGTTGTTTTATCCCATCAACATTTGTACCCCCTGTGATGTGGTCCGTAAAAAACTGTAAAGCTATTTCTCTTAATTTTGCCTTAACATAATCTAGTGGTGGTAATCCTGCGTCCGCTACCAATTCCTTTAAAGTCTGAATATCTTTATCTTTTTGTGCCATGCTCACAAAAGTATTAAAAACCTCCCCAAAAACTTTCTTGGTAGTAGAGAGATTACGTACAGTTAACCCTCTGAAAAGGTCTTCAAAGAGTATAGGTAGTTCAATCTGTCTCGATGTTCCATCTACTGAAGGTATCGTTGTTTTATAATGTACGTTAGCTTGTGAACAAAGCCCGAATACTAAATCTATACCTTTCTTTAAAGACATCCATACTAACAGCTGTCTTAGAGAAGTGTTAGGTATTATAGAGTTATCCAGTAACATAAGTTCGCCAGTACTTAACTCAGATTTTAATTGCAACCCCCAACCCATTACTGAGCCAACAACTGGCCTCAATATTAGATTAGAGGCTTCCATCTCTAAGAACTTTATAAAAACAGTAGCTTCTGGTAGATTAAATTTGCTATCTACTTTATCCATACTGTCTAATACCTTCAATTCTTTAGGTGTAAAAGACATATTAGTTTTCTTATCTAAAACAGATAGTAAATTAATCCCCAAAACCTGTGAAATAATTTCACTAGGAATATTATCATATTGCATGTTAAACCTCCATGCTATAAATTATCAACCAATATATAGAATACTACACATTGTGTAGGGTGTCAACAAAATACTAAGATAAATTTTAAGTTAGTTTTTGCTATATAATTTAGCCAAGGTTGCATTTTGTTGTATTTGGGATATGTTTGCACCTATAGTTAACTTTAAATTTAACCTAGAGCTAATTAGGTGGCAAATTAGCCCTAGGTTAAATTATATTGGTTGAAGCTCTGTCTGAAACAAACTTAAGCTAAAACAGCCTGACTATTTTCTAGCTGTCCTCGTAAAAAAAACATCCCCCAAATGAATATTAAAGTAGAAAAAAAGTATATACTACAAGGATTTTGGGTACTATGTAGGGTTTAGGTAAAAAAACAAGAAGAAAGGGGAAGAAAAAACTGTAATAATATCAAGGTGTTGCCTAGGTAGCTAGCTAGCTAACCTATTTTTTTTTCTCGGGGTAGCCTCTATTTTTTTGGGGTTTACATAAAAAACAAAGGAACCCTAAGTAATTTATGCTACCTGGTGGGCTATTCCTCCCTGCTAAGATGTTAATTATAGCAGTTCATACTAAGCTCACACTCCAATACGTTGAACGGTGATTCTTCCTTTTCGTCTATATTTTAAGGACCCGTTGACCAGGTATCTTAAACATCAACTACTAAACCGCCTACCCAAGTCGCTACTCTCTTCAGCTTCGAACCTTTGCTCGCACGTGGCGGGTTAGGATAGATTCCGTTCACCCGCACTTCACTGCTCCCCCTGTTTCCTTAATACTTTGTATTCATTACTGATTACAATGTACCTTGTGCTACAGTAGAGGCATTACATTAATCATACTCCTTCCAAAGCAAACAGTCAACAATAAAACCATATTTATTTTAACAAACCTATGTTAGGTTTTTGTTGCATAATTTAGCCAAGGTTGCATTTTGTTGTATTTGGAATACATTCATACCAGAGAGCTAGTTAAAAGTTAACAGCGGGTAAATTTAATATGAAATCTCGTATAGCAGGGATAATAATGTTATCAGCAAATACACTGATAGGCTCAAACATATATAGCACTAAGCAAATGATAGCCATTACACCAACAAATGCCCTAAACCACTCACTAATAGCAATCATTACTACTAATGCAATTAATATCAAGTATATCATAAGGCCTCACCAAAGGTAGTCTTTAGGTTAGCGTAAACTTTAGGGTTGCTTGTAGCTAGACTAAGTAAAGCATTGAGTAATATACTTTGGTTAGCCCTAGTTACTGCTAACTCTTTCTCTATAGATTTAAGTCTGTCGTCCAAGTTAGGTAGGATTATCTTCTGAGTTTCCTTGGATTCCTTAGACTGGTATAATAAGGTTGCGTTGGTTGACTTTACCAAATTAAACATGTCCACTTTAGATATACCTAAGTTAGCGGCAAACCCTGTTAAACTTGAGTGGGGGTTACTAACAAGGAACTCGGTAAACAGTATAGATAGCAGGTTCCTGGTAACATCAGAGGCTGAAAAATTGCCGTGGGGCTTAAGAAGCTTCAATACTTCTTCTGTTGTATTAGGAATAAGGTTGCACACCTCTTTATTATTCTGCAACTTAAGCTCTGCTCTAAGCATATTCGTTGGCCTTGTAGCATGCATTGTGGCAATTTCCATGAGAGAACTTGTATCTTTAGATAACTTTGCTAATAAAGATAAAGGAAGATAGCGGATTACAAGCCATTGCTGTGGGTATGAGATACCTTTTAACTCTTTACGAAGTAGTTGTTGCAAATGCAAAAACTCTGTATCCATTTTGATGCCAAGTATAGTTTTGGGCTTACTCGATTTTGTTTCCATATTTCACCTATCATTTCTTTTTTAGTAATTCCCATAATTCGCACCAGATGTTAGGGTCAATGTTTTCCTCTAGGAACTCTTTTATGCGAACATCGTTGAAGTCTAGCTTTACTGACTCTTTTCGGCAATATTTCAGGTCAAACTTGGTAACCTCATTTAGACTTTTATCTAGCAAATACGCTAGATTCTCCCTCACAATGTCATCCTGATACGTTGGTTCCGTAACTAACACTACCATTGAATTTGAATCAAGATAATGGTTACCCTCTAACTCGGTCTCATCATACGCAATAACTTTTAATAAATGCATATTAGTTAACTGTTACCTTTCTGTAGTAGCTCGGCAAACCATTCATCTTCTATGGTTGCAAAGGACATAGGGTCATTGTAAATAAGGTTAACCCCATGTTTTCGTAACATAGCATCTATCTGCTTGCCTACTAAATCCTGGTGTCGGTTAGCTTTGTTAAATGTGTTAAACTTTACGCTCTCCACTATCTCACCATCAATAACTAGTGAATAGATGTCTGTCTGTTTGTCTCCGTGAAATCCAATGTAAATACTTTTATTCATGTTATTTCCTTTCATTCTGTAGTTTCTTTGCTACCCTGTTATTCTTTATCTGGTTTAATATCCTCAGCAAGCCCTCAACCTCTTCGTCTGATAGGGGTTTACAACCGCCCTTTTTCAAGGTGTCTATCTCTATGCTCTCATACCCTGCTTTAGCGTCTATTATTAGCTCGCCGTCTGAGAGTATAGTAAACGAACAATCCCCCTCATTCTTATCCGCCCGATAGATACACTGACCGTCTCGTTTAGATAGCACTTCATTCATTTTTCTTTTTATGTTCTCTGGCATTGGTTTATACGGGTACTCAGGCATCCACTCCTCCAAGAATTTTCTAGGACTCTCACCGCAAAGCCCCCAAACGTATAATGCTAACTCCTCTCTGTCAGCCGGAGTCTGCTTGTCTTTCACTTCTGCCAGCAACTCATAGTAGACATCTTCGTTAACTCGAAGTAAGAAGTCTGCAAAGTTCTCTTCTATGTCTAATAGTGACCTGTGTACTAGTCCTCTAGTACACACTATCTCATTTACTTGGTAATGTAATCTTTCTGAAACGTTGGTTCTCATCTGTTGTTTCCTTTCGTTTTTTAGTATACAAAAACACTGTATACTGATTTGTTAAGGACGTGCTATAGAGTTACCCAAAGCACACTGGTATATGTGAAATATCTTTGCCGTAAAGTGTCTAAAGTTTAGACAGTGGTTTAAGGCTTGTGTGGATAGTTTGACCACGGTATTTTGCTTGACCTAGACAAACATATTGTTGTATTTGGTTATCCCATCTATAGGCCATCATAACTCCATCTAATGGTGCTAGCTTTTCTACAATGGACTCCTCACCTTTCTTGTATGCAATGTAAAGTTCATTCATAGTTTTACAGAACCTTGCCTCATGATAGGATTTGGTTTGCAGTGTTGGCCTTAGGATACTTTGGTATAATCCGTTGTTAGGGTTAGTATAGGTTACAGGTTTCTCATAACATTTACCATCCTTCGCTACTATGAATAACATCGGCTCACCTGTCTCTATGTTTAACTCGAAATAGTATTCAAGGTATCTCATCCGTATCTCCACTTTCCATAAGCTGGCCTAGGACCAAATGCCCGCCAAGTGTGGTCACCGCACTCGGTGCAATCGGCCATACAGCCGTTGGCGTCGGCTTGCTGTATGTGTTGACACTCTCTACACCTGTAATACCAAGGTTCTGAGGGTTCGAAGTCAAACGTCCACTTAGTAGACTGACCACAATGTTCGCAAGTAATCCCTCCGTTAACTTCGTCAGGCGTTAGGGTTGCTATCGTGTGGCAATGAAGGCACATGGCTGTTTGTTTAAACTCAATCGTTTTCATCTCGCCCCCTGTTTTTTCTAATTATAGCACTAGTTAAATTCTGTTTAGTTAGTTTACCACCACAATATGTAAACCAATACAACCATGCATCCCCCTCGTCTGTGTATATCTTAGCACTATCGCCTTGAAGCTCACACATATATTTCTCGTCAAATATTTCTAGTATCATTAGTTGTTTCCCTCGCTTTGTTCAACCGCTATAGTTAGGTGACAATCTGGTTCGTCACCTGTAAACCCCCGTGCTTGTAGTAATCCAGCTAGCAGGAATATTGCACTGTCATGGTCCAAGTCACTATAGTAAACCTTACCTGTTTTCTCATTAAATACTTTATATGTTTCTTTCATTAGTTGTTTCCCTTTTTATTGTTAGTTGTAATTGGAGGTAGGCCGTGTGAACTTGGGCAAGCATTGCACCTTCCCAATTTCTACCTACCTCCTCAGTATACTTTATATCCCTACTAAAGTAAGCTTCTCTAATCAGCTCACCTAGTTGTTTAACCTGTTCGCTAGTTAATGTGTGCTCTCCATTAGGGAAAGCTTCAAACCAAGCGGTGACTGATTGGTTATTGTCTGGTATAAAATATGTCCGCAGTAAAGTAATTTTAACTCCTGTCTCGGGGTTAACTACTGATATTTTTATCTCCATTACTTGCTCCCTTTATATCTCTTTGCTAGTATGTGTACAGCATAGCAACCGTTTGCTTGGTACACTAGGGCACGCCCGTTATTAGTTATCTTATGTATTGTTGAACTAGGGAACATGTTAACCCATGTAACAAATTCCTTATACCCTAAACCGTACTCGTATTCTTCGGTATCCTCTAAGATAACAGTGTCCTGTAATATAGGGTTAGTAAATACTTCTTCACTATAATCATACAGAGTACCTACCGCACCTTCAAACTGATACTCAAGGGGTTTCTTGAAAGTACTTTTACCGTCGCTATCAGTAGCTACTATGCTACTTAGATTATTGTCATAGGGTTTCAGTTCCCCGTCCACACTATCATAGTAGTGTGCTTGGCCGTCAGCTTCGCCAACTTTGAATCCTACTAGCATGCAACAACTAGTAGCTATCCGCCAACCGTCTACAATGTATAGTAGTTCAAAGCATGGGTTCTGGTCTTTTACTCTTTTCATTTGCCCTACTTGCCACTTTATCTGGTTCTCCCTAGCTTTTGCAGGCGTTGGAGCTTTATATTTCTGGCCAAAGGTTCTAATAGTTTCCCTTAAGTAGCAATCAAACTCTCGTTTAAATTTATACTTGTTTCTAGCTTGTGTCAATTCAAGCACGGCCACCCTACGCCACCTTGTTTTCATTGCAGGTGTTATGGGCAACCCATTACGCTGGCCGTATTCTAGTAACTCGAAGTAGTTTTTAGTTACGGGCAAATCTACCCCGCATTTTTCGTTTATGTTGGTTAATTCCATTAACATGTTGGCCTCCTATAAGCATTAATTATTTTGTTGTATGTGGTTACTCTTTGGGCATCTTTGCCTTTGTTTGCTATCCATTCAAAGGCTTCTCCTAGTGTCCAAGACAACGCCTTTGTCTCCGCCTCCATATCTTTTATATCGCCATTAGTGTAGTGTACAAAGTCTACACATACCGTGTTTGCGTGCATTACACAATAGCGTTTAGCCGTCTCCATTGCCTCCTTAGCGTTGGCACAATAATGTTTGATTGGCCGGCCGGTTGCTATGTCAGCCACTTGTGTTCTATATATTCTTCTCATTCGTCAACTCCTTATAAAAGCTTGCCTACTGTAAGTTAAAATAGACAAGCGGTTAATTTTTAGATGCTAGTTATATTGAGGACAAGTTGCCCGTCCTCAGGGTAGTAGGATAAGTTAATATCCTTGTCTCCCATGGAAATGTGAAGGGTGTATGAAGTCAATTCTATAGAATCCGATGACCTCACAAGTTCTGAGTAATCTCTGTAAAACTCCACACAAGTATTTTGTACTTGCAAGCGTACGCCGTCGGCTAGGCCTAGTAAAATAAACTCTATCCCAACGGCTTCAAAGCGTACTCGCTCCAATTCGCCAAAGTGCATCTTTGGATGCAACATGTCACAAGTTTGCAATGTGCCATGGTATACTCGCACCCTTTTGTTGCAATTATTTCCTACATTAATGCTTACATTATACATTAGTTGCTCCCTCTTCTTCACTTTGTGTTAATAATTCTTTGTATCTATCGGCTAGTTCATCGGGTAAATCATAACCGTATTCCTCTAAGTCCTTTTTGAAACTGGTTATCCCATGGGCTTCCCAATCCCCTAACAATAAATATTCAGCGTTGTAAATATCTAGTAATTCGCCGTCATCACAATCATATAGCCACCATAGTTTGTCTATGATTCTTTCTCTATACATTGCAGGGTTATTGTTTCTCATGGTACTAGCTAGGCTACCGTCCACTAGCCACCAACTTTCTACCCTAACATCGTCAAATGTGGAGTTTAGAGCCTCATCTAACAGTTTGTGTAACCGTTGTTCTAGTCCATTCATTAGTTGCTCCTTCTGATTCTTCTTCTTTAAATGCCTCTAATTCTTCTAATAGCTCGGCTTGCCTGTCTACTAGTTCACTAGGTAAATCATAGCCATAGTCTCTCAAGTCCTCTTCAAAGTACGCTATAGTTTGGGCCTCAATGGCTCTACAGTAGTACCCTTCGTTATAAATCTCTAATAACTCCCTATCGGGTAAGCTGTTAAGCAAGTTAAGAATTTCTTCATGATACATGCAATTATCGTTCTCCTTCATTAACGAGGCCAAAGACCCATCACCTCGGGGAAAAACCCAAGACGGAAACGAGTATCGCTCATCTAATTCCCTGTCCAACATTTTGTGTAACCATTTATCTAATCCACTCATTTCTGACTCCCTATTTTGTTGTATTTGGCCTAGGGCTTTGACACAAAGCCAACTCGACACCGTCAAAACCTCTACTCGTGTAGAAGCTCCCGACGTTACTATAGCAAGCACAATACACTTTGTGCCAACGCCTGCTATCGCTATATTGCACCTCGTATCGGGTATGTATTCGTTTACCATACCCCATTCCATTACTACCTCTAGGTATGAATCCCCAAGGCGTTTGCACGCCTTGCGGTTCTATCTCCCTAACCGCCACTATCCTATTCATAGTTGCTCCAATGCCTTCTTTGGAATTCCGTTCTAAACTCAATAAATTGGATAAACTTATTGAGCACTTCATTTAGGAAGTCGTTATCGTACGCATCGGGTTGGCTAAACAGCAACCCTTTTAACCTGAACCTCAGTGAAGCCATTCCCATTGTTTCGAGGTAGTCGTTGCCTACTGTTACCTCACCTAACTGTTCGTTGCTATCACTCATTAATGTAGCTTTACAAACAGTTCCATTATATTGCGTACTGAACGCAATCCAGTATCTACTCTTCATAGTTGCTCCAAAAAGTACTTGGCTATCCTCGCTAAGTTGCCGTCGCATACGTCGCTTAGCGACTTGCACCTTTTGAATCCCTCAATATCAGTGAAAGCCTCAAAGTCGTCGTCGTTCTGGAAGAACGAGTTATCCCAACTCCCGTTAGGTTCTATTATCCGTATGCCGATGTATGGCATACGGCTGTTAGTATTTATCAAGGCTAATCTATCGCCTTGTTTAAACAATTCCAAGCGGTCGCTGGTGCCAGATAGATGCACGGCCATGGCGACGGCCTCTTTTCTTTGTTCCCATATATCTATGGAAACTTTCCTAACCCTATTAACCTTGCTCATGTTAGCACCTCTAAGACAGGGTTACCGTCTTTGATGCTGATAAAGTATGCTACTTGATGTACACCATCGTATAGCATCAGCTCTTTTTTAGTACTATGGGTAAACGATTCGTCCACCCATGGTAACGTAGTAGCCTTTAAGTAAGGCCTCCCTGTTCCTATTAGACCTATTGTTACATAGGCCTCCTCATTCTCGTAACCCGGTAATGCTACTTGCCATTGCATGTTGTAGCTCCTTTTACTTAGTAGGCTTTGTTTATGTTGACTAGCGTTTACCTACACACCACTAGCAACCGTTAATTACTATAACCTGTTTGGTAGGTCAACCCTCGCACTATACCTATGCAAAACGGTAGCCATTAAGTAGCCAACTTGTGAGTGTCATGTGAAAACAGACAACTCTAATGCTTTTTTTAGGAATTAAAAAAGCCTAAAAACCTATAGTGCAACCGCACATTTAAGCAAGCTATAAGCTAACTTGCTTAAATGTAAGGTTGTTCACCTTACATCTACCTTACATCTATAATCACAACGCCACCATTGGTGGCGTTAATCTCCAAGACATCGTCGCCGTGCCTTATGATTATAACGCCCGTGCTTAATCGTTGTATTGTATGTGAATTGTTACTTAACCCTGAAATCTGTGTGCGACGTTCGCAATCATAGTCTGACTGTGCCCACTCCAAACAAACCATTTCTGGTATGTCCTCATGGGCAAGGTAAAGTTCTTGTTCCCCAACAATGGATAGTTTCCAAGAACCGAAGGTCACCTCGTTCTTGGGGTCGCACTCACCAGCCGTGAGTGTAACTCCTCCATAAATGTAGTTAAAACTACCCTTTGAGCTCACTAGGTTACAGCCAGATACTTCAACTTTATTCAATTCTAAAAATTTCTTCATGGTATTTCTCCTTATTTTATGCTAACTTGCTACCACAACAAGTTAGCGGATTAATATTTTGTTGCAACCCTTGCAACCATTAGCAACTAAACATATAGTTGCTAACTGTTACAATCGTTACCGTGTTAGAGCTGTCACCTCAAACACTAGCCAATCTGTCACATTGGCTATAACTTGCTAAGTAGCTTGCAGTAGTTCCTTAACCTTTCCAAAAGGCTAGTTAAACAACCGCTTTAAACCGTGCTAGTGTTCCTAACAATTACCTAACTCTATGCTATAGTTAGCTGTATAATTGTTGTATCACCTGCAAGCTTACTAGCTGTAAGTTTTAATTTATTACTCAAAACGGTATGGGTTCCGGCAACTAGCGGTTAAGCTAGGCTCTTACACGGTTGGGTAGTTTTCAGAGGGTACTTCTATAGCAAGCCGTTTATGCTAGCCTGCTAATTCCCATCTTAATTATCACACGTACCCGTGTAAAATTTGAGGTGTATTATATTATCAAAAATCCTTTGTCAACTACTTATAGTGTGTGCCAGCTACTGAACTTTGCGTCTTACACACTTTTACTTGCAATACTTGATACTAGGGAGACTAATGATTATAGTCTATTATGTTAACCTTGCATTGCATAACTATAAGTGAATTTTATAGTTAACTACTTTCTTTCTTTTACAACCGTCCACAACCAACAACTAAGCAACTAAATTGCTTGTAAAAGAGAGTTGTTTTCAAAAATCTGAGGGTTCAAAAATCAGCTTTTTTGCTTTCTCTCTTTCCCCACGTCTTTAATATAAACTACCCAAAAATAGTTGTCAACACTTTTTTTTACTTTTTTTTATACTATCTGTAACATGCTATCATTATGCAAGTAAATCTTTGTAAGAGGTACCTAAGTTACTAGTAATAGGTAACCTGTTAACATTGTTGTATTTGGTAACACTAGTATATAGAGTAGTATGTAAAAATGTGTTAACTAGTTGGTATCATTAGATTACTAAGCAATGTGCATACATGTAACTATAGTTAACCAAATGTTATAATTATGATAACAAGGTAGTTAACTATTTGTTTACTAGTGTTTGCTAGGGTTTACCCAAGAGTTTTGGAAGGTTATGTTAGGGATACATGGGAACATGTAGAGCTTATGCACATTAGTAGTTTGCTGTTAACCTGTACCCGAGTTGCTAAAAAATAGCTAGTCAATGTACCCGTTGGAGGGGGTTAACCTGTACCCGAGGTGTAAAAATGGCTAGTCAATGTATACGGGTTGATAGTTAACAAGAACACATCAGCCAGCTATAAAATTACACATTAGTCAACCAGTATAGCAAGTGTACAAAAAATACCCACTAGTGAGCATAAGTGAGTCTAAGTGAGCCTAAGCGAGCATTAGCTGTATACTAGTTAACCTAATGTTCCCCAAAGTGTCTAAAGTTTAGACAGTTGGCTAAGGGTTAGCTAGTTGCTACCCAAAGTGTCTAAAGTTTAGACAGTATACACTCGGCTAGGTTTGTACTATACTAGTAAGGTAGTACACTAGTGGTGTGGTACACTGGTATGGTGATGCGGGCAAACAGTAGTATTGTGGTTAACTAGCAAGGTAGTACACTAGCAAGGTAGTACACTAGCAATGTGGTTCGGGCAAACAGTGGTGTACTAGTTATGTAGTGAGGCGGTGTACTAGTGAGCTAGTGTACCAGCGGGGTGGTGAGGCAGGCTCGGCTTGCTACAAGGATGCCAATCGTTGTAGTCCGGCGAACCTTGCCTCAGCTCGCAGGAGGATTGGGGGGAACTACAACAAAGTAACTTACCCAGAGGTGGAGTTCAGGCAGTTTAGAGTCTTACCTAGGACTGTTGGCTATTTCTTTTTAGGTGGGAGGCAAAAGGTCTCCCACTCTTCGAAAGATAGCCCTTCAGAGGAGCAAAACTCCTCCATGTTTATATGGTTGATAACCATAGGCTCATCCTTAGAGCCGCAAGAAGCTAAAACTAAAACCAAAGAACCTAAAGCTAATAATTTTTTCATGTTGTTTTCCTCGGCTGGATTGTTGCAGTCCACACACGTCCAGCCACCGTGTGCAAACTTATTTGCTATAACATCCCTATAATTAAGGATGCTGCCATCACTAAGAAGGGTGCTATCAGGAACCCTATTACCATTATCCAGTCATCTATATCCATTTGACCTCCACAATATTTAGTTTTCAATTGTAACTGTAGAACCATTCTACCCTACACAATATATGATGCAATCGGTGTGCCAACATGTAACATGTTGATACCAGTAGAAACCAATTAAGAATATAGTGTATAAGGAATAGGCAGTGTCTAACATTTGGTATACAGCTATAGCATACACACATAAAATATATGTTATCGTTAAATCATTAAACGACACAACACACAATCATTAGGTAAACTATTGATAACACACGGTATTCAACAGATATCTTTACACATCTTTAATCATTGCAAACAGTTATCATAAATTGTTGTATGTGGTTTGGGGCTATCTTTTCCTATCCCTAATGCCCCTTGTGGGTTACACCCTCTACGGGTAGAGAATACCTAATGGAGGTTTTAAAAAATTCCGTATTTAGCCTAAATATTTTCAAAGGTTTTCCTTATACTTGTAGAGAATACCTAATGGAGGTTTTAAAAAATTCCGTATTTAGCCTAAATATTTTCAAAGGTTTTCCTTATACTTGTAGAGAATACC
>JFJP01038812.1_pt1 | contig 15623 bp, 11 predicted proteins | sample 431651 | NCBI WGS metagenome assembly JFJP01 (sample SAMN02602958, study PRJNA72255) | Microbial mat metagenome, whole genome shotgun sequencing project. | biome: fresh water; feature: sink hole; material: water; isolation source: purple microbial (photo- and chemosynthetic) mats found in... | reverse complement strand
AAACGTGAGCAACTCGCTGAAAATCTGAAGACTGAGCAAGCTACCGCCGAAGAGGCCCGCCTTGCCGCCGAAGAGGCAGCAGATGCACGCAGAGAGATGGAGGAAACACAGCGACGTCTCTCTGAAATCCGATCACAGGTAAGCTCGGGGAGCGGGAGCAGAAGCACTGCGGCAACCCAGAGTGGCGGTGGCACAACAAATGCCCTCAACGCCCAGTATGCCGCCTCTGTTGCGGCTCGTATCCAACCGTTCTTTCAACTCCCCGAGATCAAGACCTTTGATCCGTCACTTGTAACGGTTGTCGTTATCACCATCAACAGCAACGGCGAAATCGCAGACACCCAGATTGAAACCGGGTCGGGTGATTCTCTTTATGATCAATTTGTCTTAAAGAGTCTGGAGGCCGCAAACCCCTTGCCTGCTATTCCTCCAGCCTTACGAAAACAGCGTATTGAGATCGGATTAAAATTCAGCCCCAGCGGCATTCGCTAAGAGTTTTCAGCATGCATGCAGCTATCAGCCTCCTCAAATTCAGACCAGCCACGATGACAATGAAATCTTTATTATTAAACATTTTCCAGTCGATCTTTCTCCTCACGGTACTTTGTTCCGCCTTCACCGCCTCAGCTACCGATGATCGCGTCTATGTAGATATCACTGCTTCGAGTACACGAAAAATAAACTTTGCCGTGCCATGGTTTTCCAACAAACAAGCGGCAGACCAGAACCAGAGCATGGGGCGGGAAATCGCCGATACCCTTGGGAAAGCTCTCGAATTCCATGGTGTTATCGGTATAACTCCGACCGCTGAATATGGCGGTACCCAATCAGCAAACTGGAAGCAACTCGGGGTTGATTATGCCGTTCTCGGTCAGTACAGCCTTTCTTCCAGTAAGCTATCACTCGAAATCAAGGTCATCGACATTGCCTCCAACCAAACGCTCATGGGCAAATCATTCACCGGTTCACTGCAGCAGCGTGACAACATGCTTTTTAAATTCTGCGACGACGTCATTGAGGCGCTTACCGGAAAACCTGGAATTGCCCAGACGAAAATCGCCTTTGTCGGCTACAGAAATAATTCAAAAGAGGTATATCTGACCGATATCCTCGGGCGCAAAATGCGGCAGATTACACGGCATAGAAATCTTACGGTTTCCCCTCGCTTTACGCCTGATGGCAAAAGTCTTTGCTATACATCCTATCACTCAGGTAACCAGAATCTCTATATTACAGATCTGAGCCAGAGCAAAGTCACCCGTGTTCTTTCCAAAAGAAAAGGAATGAACCTTGCGCCAGCATGGTCACCTGACGGTCGATACATGATCCTGACTCTGTCAATGAATGGCAATCCTGATTTGTATCTCTGCGACAGCAATGCACGAATAATCGAACAGCTGACTGACAGAGCCGGTATCAATGTCTCCGCCACCTGGTCACCAGACGGCCGTCGTATCGTCTTTGTTTCAGACAGAAGTGGAAAACCCCACCTGTATGTGATGAACCTGAGTACGAGACAGGTCCAGCGCCTGACCTTTGAGGGTACTGAGAATGCAGAACCCTCCTGGTCGCCGACTGAAGATCTGATTGTCTATTCAAGTCTCCGTGATGGGGTGTATCAAATTTGTACTGTTAAACCTGAAGGTGGGGCCGTAGCTCAACAGGTGACCAGTGATCTCAGTCATCATGAGGCGCCTTCCTGGTCTCCAGACGGAAACCAGATTATATTTTCAAAAGGAAGCGGCAACCGGCACCAGATTTATGCCGTGATGAAAAATGGCAGTTATCAGAGAACGGTTTTCTCTGCGGCAGGCAATAATGCATATCCGCGCTGGTCTCGCTAAGAGCTGGATAATTTCAATACTACACACGTATCGACGATGAAAAATCTAATCAGAAATCTCATACTAGTCCTCGCGGTCACTCCTCTTCTCATGCAATGCGCCACGCAAAACGAGGTTCGTGACCTGCAGTATCAACTTCGTGTCGTCAATAAGAAGCTTGAGGATATGAAGGCCAATACTGTCGGTACACTGCAGAAACGCCAAGCTGATTCTACCGGCCAGATGAGTCAACTCGAGGAAGAAGTCATGACCCTGAAAAGTCAACTCGAAGAGACAAATCATCTCAATAACAGCCTAAAGGAAAAAAACACCGAGTTGGAAACCGCCTTCAACTCCTATACACAGCAGGAAGCAACGAAACGTGAGGAAGAACTGCGCCGTATAGATGAAGAACAAAAAGCCAAAGAAGAAAAACTGGCAGAGCTTTCCGAAAAGCTTAAAGCCCAACAGGAAAGTGTCAAGGCAATCCAGGAGGGCCGGGTTCGTGAAGCGGAACGTCGAGCGCGGGAAGCAAAACTGGCTGCAGATAAGGCCAAAGCCAAGAGCCAGTCGGCAAGCAGTACTCTGATACCTGGCAGCGCAAGTGTTGTCAAGATAGGGGCCACCCAGCAGAAAAAGATTGTCTCTGGCGAGACCACTCCTTCAGAGACTGTACCTACTCCAGAACAACCGACAGCATCTGCCCAGCCAGCAGCCAAAGCGACTGCCAGCGCTCTTCCCGCAGCGGCTCAAAACACCCAGAATAACGACACAGCTTCGCCTGTTGCCACTCCTCCTGCCCCGGAGCCCTCACTTTCAGCACCAGCTGGTGGCCTGGCAGAAGCAAAAAATCTTTACAGCAGCGGCAAATACCAACAGGCCTTCACCTTGTATGAACAATATGTCCGAGATAATGCAACAGGAAGTGAGGCGATTGACGCACGATATATGATGGGCGAGTGCCTCTTCCAACAGAAAGAATACGATCAAGCAATTCTTCAGTATCAGAAGATAATTGCCCAACAGGCCAAACATCCTAAAGCGGCTTCAGCTATGCTCCGCCAGGCAATGGCCTTTGAAAAACTCTCGGACAATGAAACAGCCAAGATAATCTATCAGAAGATCATCTCAAGCTACGGATCATCACCAGAAGCTGCCCAGGCCCAGGAACAGCTAAATAAAAAGTAGCCTGGAAGGAGCGTGTTGAAACTTCGTCTCGACGAATTGCTGGTCCAGAGAAAACTCGCGCCAGACAGGGAAAAAGCCCGCGCTCTCATTGGGGCGGGCGAAGTGTTTGTCAATGAAAGCAGAATTGAGAAGGCGGGACACCTCTGCAACGATGCAGTCGTTATCCGACTGAAAGAACACAGCCCGTATGTTTCAAGGGGCGGACTCAAGCTTGCAAAGGGTCTGCAGTTTTTTAACATTGACCCGACAGGTATGATCTGCCTCGATGTGGGGGCATCAACAGGCGGATTCACCGATTGTCTTCTCCAGCACGGTGCCCGAAAAGTCTATGCTATAGATGTGGCATATGGCCAGCTTGACTGGAAAATCCGACAAAACCCGGCTGTCATTGTTATCGAACGATTCAATGCCAGACGTATCACACCCGAGTTATTCAGTGAACCGATTGATTTAGCGGTGATGGATGCTTCTTTTATCTCAATCACTAAACTCATCCCACCTCTCATCCCTCTGTTCCATGACCGTTTTTTCCTTCTTGCCCTGATAAAGCCTCAGTTTGAAGTAGCGCGATCGAAGGTTGGCAAGGGAGGTGTTGTGACTGATACAGAGCTTCACGAAGAAGCAATCCAAAGTGTGGTGGAATTTGCACTGACCCTTGGTCTTCGCTCTTTGGGAACTGTGGTTTCACCAATTCTCGGACCAAAAGGAAACAAGGAATTTATCCTCTACCTGTCCTCTTGAAAGAAATCTCGACCAAGGCCCTAATGCAACCAGGAGTTGCAGATCATTTCAGCAACGAATTTTCTCTTTTTCCGCCATTTTTCCTCTCAGAATACGGCAAAACTCTTCATAACCGAGTTGTGTATTTATGCCGGGGCATGATTCGGCAATAATCCAATAGTTTGTTTCATCGTCCAGTATTGATGGGTGTAGTGGCCATTGTCCACAGCGCCAGGGACGACCTTTATGTACAATGCATCCTTCATCATAGAAGATACAGTGGCCATTCACAGTCTTCATCTGTACGCAGTTTCCAGTAATCCTCCAGTATTGGCTGACGATTTCTTCGTTGCTTAACCCGAGAGCTTTTTTCATCCGCTGCTGATCATCTTCATCCAATGAGACAGTTGTTTCCCCCTGACAACAAAATCCACAACGCTGACAATTAAATAATTCTTCTGTGTCCATATGAATAATTTATACAATTTGGGGTGAAAAAATCTGGCAGGAAATCAATACTCAAGCATAGCCAGTATAATCACCAAATGTCGCTATATCTATACCGAACTGCATGGCGGCTGCTTTCCATTTAAACTCGTCTGCAGTATCAAAAATTATATGATCACTGGCAGGAACGGTCAACCAACCATCAGCGACCAATTCCTGTTCAAGCTGCCCCGGTCCCCAGCCGGTATACCCAAGAATAAAGAGATATTTCTCCGGTCCCCGTCCTCGGGCTATATCCTCAAGAACTTTGGTCTCCCGGGAAAGCGACAGTGTGGAACTGATTTCCAGCCTGTAATCGGTCTGGTAGTCCGATTGATACAGGATGAAAGCAGACTCGAGTTCAACCGGACCGCCGATATATACCGGCGGAAAAACCTTGGCCGGAATTGGCAAATGCGCCCCTTTGAGTATCTCGGTCATGCTGAAAACCGGATTAGGCTTATTGATCGCCACCCCCATGGCTCCTTCATGACTGTGGGCACAGATAATGATCACCTGCTCTTCAAAACGGGGATCGGGCATTCTGGGCGTAGAGATCAGGAACGATCCAGTCAGGGTATCTATTATTGGAGCGCGTTGCGGAGCCATCATATTCCCCCATAAAAGAAATTCAGCAGAAAAGCTCGGGGACCGGTGGATATCATGCAGGTCATTTATTATGGTATACTATCAGACAGCGCTCAGGCTCGTCAAGTCTGCCAGCAATGGCTTCATGGGGAATGTAAGCATCATCATTTCATCATAGGACCAAATCGGCGTGAATTCTTTGTCTATGCGCCGAAAATGCCCATGACAAATATATCTCTTTAACATACAATCAGACTATACCCTCTACGATCATCATCTCATCTCCTCTTCCACTTTAACAGAGTTAACGAAATACTTATGCGGACAAGCGAACAGCTCGAGAAAATCATTCACTCTTCCCATCACGATCCATTCCAGGTCCTTGGTGTACATTTCTCAGGAAAAAATGCTGAAACTGCCACTCTAAGAACCTTTCAACCCCACGCCCGCAAGGTGGATCTTCTGATTGATGAAAAACGATTTCCGATGACCAGAATTCGTGAAGAAGGTGTGTTTGAAATTATTCTTGACCGATCGACTCTCGCTGACCCTTCGCTTGAACCCTATACATATCAGTATGATATACTCTATCACAGTGGAGCAGTGCAAACTATCAATGATCCGTACAGGTTTCTCCCTCAACTAGATGAAGTGGACAGATATTTATTCAATTTCGGGACAAATTACAAACTGTACGAACATATGGGCAGTCATCTGACCGTACAGAATAATGTCACCGGGACAGTATTCCGGGTTTGGGCCCCTAATGCCCTGAGTGTTTCTCTTCTGGGAAATTTCAATGGCTGGGATGGTCGGGTCCACCCGATGCGGTCTCTTGGCAGTTCAGGAATATGGGAACTCTTTCTGCCCAGCATTGGTGAAAATGAACTGTATAAATTCCAGATACAAACGAGCAGGGGGGAGCGTCTGGAAAAATCCGATCCTTTCCAGTTCTATGGTGAGATCCGGCCCAAGACCGCTTCCATCATCAGAAACCTGAATCGCTATGAGTGGCACGACGACAGCTGGCAATCGCGCAAAAAATCGACTCCACCCTATGGTCACCCCCTGTCGATCTATGAGGTGCATCCCGGTTCCTGGAAACGTGATCCTGCAGAACCAGAGCGTTTTCTCACTTTTAAGGAACTCGCAGATTCACTCATCCCCTATGTGAAAAAGTTGGGATTCACCCATATCGAGCTCATGCCGGTGATGGAGCACCCACTTGATGAGTCATGGGGCTACCAGGTAACCGGGCCATTCAGCATCACCAGCCGGTATGGAATTCCTGAAGACTTCATGTACTTCGTAGACCAGTGTCACCAGAACGAAATCGGCGTCATTTTAGATTGGGTGCCAGCCCATTTTCCCAAGGATAGCCACAGCTTGGGACGATTTGACGGCACAGCCCTCTTTGAACATGAGGACGCACGCCTTGGCTCTCATCCAGAATGGGGGACGTTCATTTACAATTACGGACGTAAGGAAATCAGCAATTATCTTATAGCCAACGCCCTGTTTTGGTTGGATAAATACCATATTGACGGTCTCCGGGTAGACGCAGTTGCCTCCATGCTCTATCTCGATTACTCCCGCAAGGACGGAGAATGGCTGCCCAACTGTTATGGCGGCAGGGAAAATCTTGAGGCGATCGAGTTTCTCCGACACGCCAATTCCATCGTCTATGACTTCTTTCCCAACACCCTGATGATCGCCGAGGAGTCAACCAGTTTTTACGGCGTCTCCAAACCTGCAGGTCAGGGCGGCCTGGGCTTTGGGTTCAAATGGAATATGGGCTGGATGAACGATATCTTGAGCTATTTCTCGAAAGATCCCCTGTTTCGGAAATATCACCATAATGCCCTGACATTTTCAATAATGTATGCCTTCTCCGAAAACTTCATCCTGCCCATATCCCATGATGAGGTAGTCCATGGCAAACGATCGCTTCTGGATAAAATGCCCGGAGACCTGTGGCAGAAGTTTGCCAACATGCGTCTCTTTCTCTTGGCTATGTGGATGCATCCCGGCAAAAAACTCCTTTTTATGGGATGTGAATTTGGTCAGTGGACCGAGTGGTACTGCAAGCAGAGCCTTGATTGGCATCTTCTTGAAGACAACGAGATGCACCAGAAAATGCTTATCTTTGTTGAGGCAATCAACAGACTCTATCGGGGAAATCCCTCTCTGTGGCAACAGGATTTTTCCTTCGAAGGATTTCGCTGGCTTGATCTGGAAGATCGGAATAATTCCATAATTTCTTTTGTCCGATACGCTAAAGACCGGGATGACCATCTCGTTTGCATATTCAATTTCACCCCCCAGACTTTTTATGAGTACACGATCGGTCTCCCTACGGGGAAAAAATACAAAGAAATTTTCTGTTCGGATTACCAGATATACGGTGGAAGCGATGCCAGCGAGATGAAAACCTATACATCGCAGGCAAAGCCTTATGCCCAGGCCGATTTTAGCACAACCATGAGAATCCCTCCTCTGGCTGGGGTTATCTTGCAACCCGTCAACGATTAATACAATATTTCTTCTTCATAGGAGTCTAAACAGGTATGACGTCACTTCCAACCCAACTACCGGGCGATCGAATTAAAAAGGCAATTACAGCCTTTTGTGAACTTCAAGCTGACAATCCAGACCAGGACCGGAGGGTACACTTGGAGAAAGTGGAAAGGCAATTTGACCTGACTCCGCTGGAATGCGAATTCCTCAATCGACAACTGCTTGAGAATTCGAAGTGTTCTCAGCGGGAAGAATAGACAGAACTCGCCGCACAATACATTATTTGGCAAAGAACGTGAGTTTCTCGAAAAGATACTTTGAGCGGTTCTTCGCGGGATGAGAGTTCAGATCGAATGAGAAAGGAGAATGAGCATGGACGCCTATCAACAGATCATTGCAACCATTGCCCTGATGATGGGGACGGCCTGGGCAAGCGGCATAAACCTCTATGCAACAATTGCGATGCTGGGGATCCTTGGCACCACCGGCAATATCATCCTGCCAGAGCAGCTTATGATTCTGCAGGATCCTCTTATTATCGTCTCAGCCAGTCTCATGTACTGCGTGGAATTTTTTGCCGACAAAACGCCGGGGGTGGACACGGGTTGGGATGCGATACATTCATTTATCAGGATTCCAGCCGGAGTCATGCTTGCCGCCGGAAGCGTCGGTGAGGTAACCCCCGCCCTTGCCATAGCAGCTGGCATCCTCGGTGGGACAGTATCGGCTACAAGCCACATGATCAAAGCCGGTTCACGCGTTCTTATCAATACCTCACCTGAACCATTCTCCAACTGGCTTGCCTCCTTCAGCGAAGATATCGCGGTGATTGGAGGATTGTGGCTGGCCCTGCATTCTCCTGTTCTCTTTCTCTGTCTCTTTGCAATTTTCATTCTTCTGGCGGCCTGGGTCTTACCAAAACTCTGGATGGGCATCAAAATAGTTTTCAAAAAACTCAGCTGTCTTTTCAGCAGAACGTCTCTCGCTTCCGCAGGACCACACAACGATAGAGGACCAGAGGCACAAGCTGACTCCCAGCTTCAGGTCCGGGATATTCTGCCCTCCCCCTCACCATCGGCAGACCATCCAGCTGAAGAAACAGCGAAAGGACACCGTACCTGATCAAGCACGGACGAGATTTTTTACGTCCCCCATCAATTTTCGATAGAGGCTCTCTGTCTGTTCGCACATCGCCTTCGTGGTAAAGCACTCTCTTACTCTGGCTTGCCCCGCTTTTCCGTAGGCAGCAAGTTGCACGCTACCTCCGAAAAGCGCCTGATCAATGGCTTTTGCCATATCTTCCGGATCGGAAGGTCTGACCAGCCAACCGGTCTGCCGTTCGAGAACTGTTTCAAGACTGCCGCCATGGGCCGTGGCAATAACAGGCTTTCCCATAGCCATGGCTTCGGCGGTTGTTCTACCAAAGGCCTCGGGTTCACTGGAAGAGGCTGAAAGGACAATGTCTGCAAGCAGATAAGCGGCGGGCATATCAGCGCAGTGGCCAACCATTTTGACCCTCCCAGCAAGGTCATACTGATCGATCATACGCCGTAGCTCACTGACAAACCCCGGGTTTTCACCAGTGTCTCCCACAAGGACCGCCTGAAATGCGGAATTTTTCAGGAGGCTGAGACTCTTGAGAAAAACATCCTGCCCTTTCAAGCGTGTAATGCGTCCAGGCAGCATCAACAAGGGAGTTTCGTCGTTGACCTGCCATTGCCGGCGCAATTTCTCAACTCGCACTGCTGGGACATTTTCAGGGCTGAACAGATCAATATCAACTCCCCTGAAAATCAGAGTTATCTCATCACGCTTTTTATAAACATCCTGAATGTGTTTCTTGATGCTTTGGGATACCGCGATGATCCCATCACCTTTCGTCATGATGGCACTGTAGTAATTCACCGAGTAAAATCCATGAAAGGTTGTTACCAGAAGGGGTCTTTTGCCTTTTGGCAGGCTTATCCAGGCCAGATAGCCGACCCAGGCTGGCATGCGGGAACGGAGATGTAAAACATCCACCTCCTCTTTTTGCAGCAGACGACGCAGAGGCAGGATATAACTGAGGCATACCGGTGATTTGCTGCCAACATTCCAGGGAACATGCCTGCTCCCTTCCCGTATTAATTGGCCAACGAGACGACCCCCAGCTGAGATAACGAGCGAGCGGTGACCGTTCGCGGCCAGGTATTTACCAAGTTCAAGGGTGCCTCGCTCAACACCTCCGCCCTCCAGGTCTGGGAGCATCTGGACAACCGTCAGGCTTCTGTGGGTTCTCTTTGCCTCTTTTTCAGCAACAAGTTTTTCATACAGGGCAACAGTCTTCCTGCACATCAGCGATGCGGTGAAATTCTCCTGCACCCAGGACTGGGCCTGCTCTCCAACCTTTTTCAGCCTTTCCTGATCGGGCAAGATGCTCTTCAAGATCTCGGCCATAGCCTTTGGATTTGCCGGTTCGACCAACCACCCGGTAACGCCATCGACTACTGTTTCAAGGCTGCCGCCATGTGATGTTGCGAGAACCGGCTTCGCCATGGCCATCGCCTCGATCGCCACTTTGCCAAAAGCTTCGGGTTGACTTGATGAGGCAGAAACAACCAAATCAGCAAGCAACAGCGCGGCTGGCATATCCGTACAATGACCAACAAGTTTCACCTTTTTCCCAAAACCGAAGGCGTTGATCTTCTCCTGCAATTTTTTGGTATATGCTGGATTTTCTTCAGTGTCGCCAACACATAAGGCAATGAATGGCTCATCCTTCATCAGCGCCAGACTGTCGATAAAAACTTCCTGTCCCTTCCAGTGGGTTAATCTTCCTGGAAGAAGAATGACAGGGCATCCGCAACCGGCAAGCTGCCACTTTTCCCTTAGGACATCAACCCTCGTTGCCGCAACTGCTGCCGGATTAAAGGCATCGATCTCAAAGCCGCCATGGATCAGTTCTATTTTTTCCGGATCAACAGAATAATTCGAAAGGATATGATCGCGGATGGTTTTCGAGACAGCAACTACCCGGTCCCCTTTGGTCATTATTGTGGAATACTTGTTAACCGAGTAGAAACCGTGGAACGTGGTGATGAGGGCGGGACGTTGAGAAGATGGAATCATCTTCCATGCCAGGTACCCTATCCAACCGGGAAGCCGGGACCTGAGATGGACGACATCGACATTCTCGGTTTGCAGAAAATGGTGAAACTTTTTTATATATTGAAGACATCTCGCACTCTTCTCACCTATATACTGCCAGTGGACGTGCTCGCATCCGGCCCGTTCCAGTTGAGGAACCAACCTGCCTCCTCCAGAAATGACAATGGAGCGGTGACCGTTTTGGGCGAGATATATTGCCAGATCGAGGGTTTCTCCCTCGACACCGCCTTCTTCCAATTCCGGGAGGATCTGTACGACTGTCAGCTTTTTGGAGGCCATCTCTTCAGGATTTCTTCTGCGCAACGTTTGGCTTCATTCAGAGGTTCCCTCTTCTGCCACGGCTCTCTTCCAGAAAGCCAGAAAGAATAAGAAACAACCATTGATTCTTGGCGTAAGTAGTCTTCGCTGCGTCTGAATTTATTACTCTTTTGTCTCCATCTGATCGGTAATATGCCAACCCTGCATCCGGCAGACAGTGCTTCATAGATCATCGACATCGAATCTGCTGTAACCCATACTTTGTCACATTCGTCATACTTTTCTTCAATCCAGCCGGAAGAAGTGTCTTCATAATGAAAAAATTGCAGATGAGCATGTTCACCGGCAAGAATGTCAAATCGCCGGACAGTGTCTGCGGGTGTGCGAGGAGAAGACGACAACGTCCATCGAATCTCCGGCTCCCTCGTAAGAATCTGTCTGACATAGCCCTCAAGGACTTCGGGATCCCAATAATGACTCTTCGAATCCACTCCACCAATGAGGATGAGTCCTTGCCGAGAATTTTTTTCCCTCGAAACCCTTGCGCAATTGGGTGGTCCAACCGTCAGGACTACATTCTTGCCGGCAGCAATTCCATCATGTTTCGGAGCAAAAATGAGATCGAATCTATCTCTCAGAAGAGTACTCGGTGTCATACATGTCACGACGGGCATCCCGGTCATCTGTTTTGCCCGCAAGAGAAAAAGATGCGTGCGGGACCCCGTCCCCATAAGGAGGTCTGCCTCAGGATACCTCGGTTCGTCTCCGATCGGTAGTGAGAGAAGAATCTGTAAATAACTTTTGATGTCGCTCCAAAGGCTTTTGTGCGGCACCTGAATTTCGGTTACCTCAATTTCGACAGCTTTACCAAGGGCAGCAAGTATCCCTCTGGTCTGCTTTTCATGCCCGGGTCGTCCATCAAAAAAGGCAATTATCCGCAACCGTTGCTGCTTTGAATTAACCATGGCTGTTGCAGAGAGAAATTCATTTTGTGAATTTTCAATTAATTATCGACAAATATCTGAGAACACCTTTTGAAATTCTCAGACATTTTCCATAGGAGACAGTAGCAGACGCTGTAGCATGTTCCTCAGCGATTGGGCGGCGGTTGACCTGGCGGAGGCGGCTTGCGCACCCCTCCTCCAGCCAGTTTGACGATTATCTGATTTGATTTTTGCAGTCTGGCGGTCATCGTTTTAAAGAGATGACTGGAAACATCTGGATATTTTTCAATAATCTCATCAATCTTATCTCCAGGATAGCGCTTGATGGTAGAGCGCCCCTGCGATACTATTGTGGCGGTTCGCTGTTCTCCCGAGATCGACGCCATCTCTCCGAAGTATTCTCCGGGCTCAGTTAATTCGGCTATTTTTTTGCCACCCTTGATGACAGAGAGCGCCCCCCGGATGAGTTTGAAAAAATCGATATCGGTATTGCCTTCTCTGATGATCTGGTCACCATCTTCATAGCTCTCGACATCAGGATTGACGAGGTAGGCAGGCAGGCTGTCCTTGTGGGCCACCGTCCGTCGCAGCGTCTCCTCGACACTGGTGATACCATCGCGCACCTTCTGGATAGCGGCTTGGCGCAGGGGCGTCATGCCTTCCTGAATGGCAATTTTCCGCAGTTGGTCTTCCGGCACCTCGGCACTTACAGCTTTAGCCACCTCGTCGGTCATTTCCAGCAATTCAAAGAAACCGACTCGGCCTTTATACCCCAACCCATTACACTCTGGACATCCTGCCGGACCATAAGTGATGACCGTGTCAACCTCGTCTTCACGAAAACCAACCTTCAGCAACTCTTCCGGGTCATGCTTTACGACCTTCTTGCAACTCTGACAGAGTTTTCGACCAAGACGCTGGGACAACACCATAGTGACGGATGAGGCAAGCATATAGGAGGGAATGCCGATATCCATCAGACGGCTGATGGTGGCGGCACTGTCGTTGGTATGCAGGGTGGAAAAAACCAGATGGCCTGTCATCGCAGCTTTTATAGCAATTTCGGCTGTCTCCATATCCCGGATCTCACCCACCATGATGATATCAGGATCCTGGCGGAGAAATGCTTTCAGAGCTGCGGCAAAGGTCATGCCCACCTCGGTATGGACATTGACCTGATTGATACCCTTGAAATTGAACTCGACCGGATCTTCGGCCGTCAGAATCTTGATGTCTTCGTCATTCATCGAGTTCAGGGCGGAGTACAGGGTAACCGTCTTTCCCGAACCTGTCGGTCCGGTAACGAGCAGCAACCCCTGCGGTCTTTTGAGACAGCGTTTAAGCATCTCAAAGGTCTTTTCTTCAAAGCCGAGTTTTGTCAGATCTACGTTCAGAGAGCTTTTATCGAGGATACGCAGGACGACAGACTCGCCGTAGAGGGTCGGCAGCGAAGAAACCCGGAAATCGACGGAGCGGTTACGGCCCATACGCATCTTGATACGGCCGTCCTGTGGAACACGGCGCTCGGTAATATCCAGACCGGAGAGAATTTTCAGGCGGGCGACAAGAGCATTCTTAATAGTCATCGGCAGATTCATGGCTTTGAACAACGAGCCATCTTTACGATATCTCACCTGCATGTTCTTTTCGTATGGCTCAACGTGAATATCTGACACGCCCGATTGCACCGCCTTTATCAGGATACCATTGACCAGTTTGATGATTGGTGCATCAGATGCGGCAAACTGATCGAGGTTGTCATCGCCATCAGCGGTATCGATTTCAAAATCATCAGCCGCCTCAGCAAGAATGGAGCCGAAGTCATCCACCTCGGTAACAGGCACATCATCGTGGGTTTCTTCTTTAAAGGCCAGCAATTCACGGGCTTCATCGTCGCTGATGCCGTAATATTTCTTATAGGCATCAACGATATCCTTTTCGGTCGAAACGCAGACTGAAAGCTCCTTGTTCAGGGCGTTCTGCAGATCCTCCACGGCCATGGAGTCGGTTGGCTCGACCATGGTAATCTGCAGGGTATTCCCGGCCATTCTGAGGGGAAAGGCCATATAGGACTTGGCGGTTTCATAAGGAAGCAGTTTGAGGGCATCTTTTGAAGGCGGCTCATTCTGGATGACAACAGGAGGATAGTTGTGCTGCCTGCTGAGGAAATTGATGACGGTATTCTCATCAATATACTCAAGCTGCCGAAGAATAGAGCTGAGACGACCGCCGTTTTTCTGCAGTTCTTTTTTGGCGGTTTCAAGCTGTGACGGAGTTATGTATCCAGCTTTACTTAAGAGTTCGCCTATTTTCAGCTTACCGGCCCCGGATTGGTCCTTAACAGTTTTCTTCATCGAGGAAGCGCCTCGACTCGCTGTGCTTGCTAACGCAGCCATATGTACTCAGGAAAGAAAAGATTTAAACTTTTGAGAATCAATTACTGGTGTCAGAGGTTATCATTCATATGATACTCTTTTATCGTGCAAAATCAAACAGCTTTATTGTTTACTAGGGGCACATCCTGCGGCAGGGAAATTAAGGCAGCAAAAAACGAGATATCTTCCTGATCTCCCTTCAAGGGACGCCAGGAAGATACTTTATAAACAGTAAAAACAGGAGCTTAGAGTAGTGGATATCTTCTTTTGAGTTCACTGGCAAAGGGTATCATGATTTCACGCATTGAGGGTTCTGCCGCCTGTGAGGTTCGCAACGCTATAACATGCTTCCATTCCACAAGATTGCAGTACATGACTATCTCGGTTTTGCATGAATTAGGCAGGACGGTTCTGGCCGCCTGTGGGGTTGATGTTTCCAGCAATTGCAGATACAACCTCTCAGTGTCCTCCATTGCCTGCTGCCAGAGGCTGTATTCGACGGTGCCCTTTTCGTAGAACATGGGCTTGATGAAAGTAATTTGATTACCGAATTTATCCTGACTATACCGGCAGTAACGCTGACTTTCCTGGAGGAAGGAACAAGGCCGGTGCCGCACCAGCTCATGGGTGACAGCCCTGTTGACAATGAACTTGACACCGAGATAGCGGTGTCTGAAGAGGAGTTCCGGCGGCATTGATTCGACCTCGGCCAGGCTCACTTTCCGCACCGCGATTTCAGCATCAGGCGGCATAGCCCTCCCAGAGTCGAACACTCCTTCGAATAAATAGGGTGTTCTCCCTGCCAGCACCAAGAGCATATCATTGATCAGCTGATTGCCGGGGTTCTGGCTATACATCTCACGAAATGCCCGGATGGAGCCTGTCAACAGGAACCCGGAAGCTCCAGGGTTGATAATGAGATACTTCGGCTGACAGGCGTACAGTTCAAAAAGCCGTTCCTGACTGCACGATACCTCAAGGGTAGCCACAGCCATCTCGAGCACGGAATTATGACCGTGTACGGCAATTTTCCTGACAAAAGGGACAGCCGAATCTTCCGTTATCTTATCTTCACTCTTATAACATATCCGCCCGCAAGCCTCGAGGCGCACAGCAAGAGACGACCGATCGAGATCGTCCTGAATTTCAAACGAAGGATCGACTATTCTCATCTTCTCAGTTTCCTTTCCAGAAGGGTGACATTTGCCGCAGAGAAGCGATAATTTCAGGCATTTTAGCGAGCACGAAATCCACTTCTTCTTCGGTGTTGTAGATGCTGAGAGAAAAACGGATCGAGCCGTGAGCAGCAGTGAACGGCACCCCCATGGCTCTCAGAACATGGGATGGCTCAAGTGAGCCGGAAGTGCAGGCGGAGCCGGAAGAGGCACAGATATTATAGCGATTCATGTGCAGCAGAATAGCCTCCCCTTCCACATATTCAAAGCTGATGTTACAAGTATTTGGCAGCCTGTCGATCTTATGGCCATTAAGCATGGACTGGGGAATAGTTGCTAGCAAACCCTCTTCCAGCCGGTCTCGCAGGGCCTTCACCCGGGTATTTTCCTCCGCCATTTTTT
>JFJP01001242.1_pt1 | contig 15623 bp, 13 predicted proteins | sample 431651 | NCBI WGS metagenome assembly JFJP01 (sample SAMN02602958, study PRJNA72255) | Microbial mat metagenome, whole genome shotgun sequencing project. | biome: fresh water; feature: sink hole; material: water; isolation source: purple microbial (photo- and chemosynthetic) mats found in... | reverse complement strand
TTTTTGTTTTCGGGGTGTAGCGTAGCCCGGTTATCGCGCCTGCTTTGGGAGCAGGAGGCCGCAGGTTCGAATCCTGCCACCCCGACTTTTAGTAGTTATTATTAAAAATGGTTCCATAGCTCAGCTGGATAGAGCAACGCACTTCTAATGCGTAGGTCGAAGGTTCGAATCCTTCTGGGATCACACTGTAGACCTTCTTGAAAAAGAAGGTTTTTTTGTTTTATTATATTGAAGTCGTTTAAACTTTTTTCAATTGGCTGCAAAATTGTATTTTTATCCCATATTTCATCTTTTTTTAATTCCGTAGCACAACTATGCAATGAAAAAAAGCTAAAATCTGAAACAAGAACCCAAATTTTTCGCTTCAATCAAAAAAGTTTAAACAACTTCATTTCATAAATTATCAAAATAAATATTTTTAGATGAAATTCAAGAGTTATTTTTTATCAATCTTCACTTTGCTAATTCTATTTAGTTGTAAATCAACCAAATCTTTAAAAGGAAGTTCAAACTCTATTTATAATGGAATTAATGATACTACATTTGTGAAATTAATAGATTTCAGTTCCGATTTTGTTATAGATATGAAGTATGCCACAAAGGATAATTTCCTTAAAAACAAAGTTTACGACTGTGATGAATGTTATTTAAGATTGAAAACTGTCAAAAGTCTTGTTCAAGCCAATGAAGAATTTATAGCTTTAGGTTATAGAATAAAGCTATTTGACTGTTATAGACCTCTTGATATTCAAAAAAAAATGTGGGCTATTATTCCAAACACAGATTATGTAGCCAATCCGGCTAAAGGATCTATTCACAATAGAGGAGGGGCAGTAGATATTACCTTGATAGATAAAAAAGGAAAAGAATTAGATATGGGAACCTCATTTGATTTTTTTGGACCAGAAGCCAGCCACAATTATCAAGATATTTCTAAAAAAATAAGAAAAAACAGAACTTTACTCAAATCTGTGATGCTTAAACATAATTTTAAATCCTTTGATTCTGAGTGGTGGCATTACAATTTAATTGATAGCAATAAAGATAAATTAGCCAATTTTAAATGGAATTGCAATTAATTTATTCAACACATTTTAAATAATTAATGAAATAATTATCTGGGGCATAAGTTTTTTTATCAACTTCTGAAGCCAACTCGCTCATACAAACATAATCTATTGCTTCACCAACATATTTTATTCTTATAAATGAGATTGGAGAAGTTTTTAACTCCTCAAAATTATCTTTTACAAAAAGAAAATAACCATTTAATAGTCTAATAGTTTCTTTTTCATTTATAACTGCATTGCCACAAGTATCGGTTTCGGCAGCTATTAATGTTACAATTTTACCATTTGTTAGTTGGATATAAATTTTAGAATTTTTATCAAAACATTTTGCCGCAATAAATTCTGAACTTTTACTTATCAATTGCATGTTTAAAGACAAAAGTCCTTCAGCATTAATCAAAGAAAAGAAAATAGATGTTTGGCTGTTTCCAAAAACTCTTTCGTGCATTAAATATTCTTTGGTTGATTTATAAGTTCCTATACTATCTGTAACATTAGAACTGTATTCACAATCGGTTTGAGCAGATGAAATCAATGAAAATGTTAGAAAGGAAATGATTACAATTATCTTTTTCATTTAGCAATTTATTTTGGTGCAAAGTAAAACTATTTTATTTTCATTTTTATCTGTTGTAAAAAAACAAAATTGATTTCCACCGTCTTTTATGTTCCATTTTTTTCTGATATTTTCAACCTTATCGGGAAAATTCCTCACGGTTACATTCATTTTTTTGTTACTAAAATTTTCAATCATCTCTTTTTTAGTATAGTTAACTATCCATTCTATTTGAAAACTTCTTCCAGGAAATGCAATTAATGACTCTGATGTATATAGATGAGAATGTTTATGTAATTTGTCTAAAGAAAAAAAACTAGCAATTTGATTAAAACCACCCGATTTCATGATGGCACTATTGGGCTCGTAAAGGTATTTTTTTGGAAATTCGAAATTGACCATGCTTGCAGAATTCCAAGTAAATTCAAAAATCTCTTCCTTTTGTTTAGTATAGTTGACCGTTTTAATAGCTATTTCACTGCTGTAGTCTTTTTCAATAATCCAAAGAAGCTCTTTGACCTCGTTCTCTAGTGCTAGAATATGAATTTGTTTTACATTTTTTAATTCTTGTAATCCTGCAGAAATGTCTAATATTGGTGCTGTTTTTATTAAAACAGTATTGGAATATTTAAAATAAATGTCTTGTAAATTGGGAACATTAGGCAAACAATCTTTTAGCATAAAAACTTTACCTTTAGCATCATTTCTTCTTGAAGGATCGATGTAAATCCAATCAAACTTTTGATTTAATTGTTTTAAAGTAATTAGACTGTCACCCGCAATGCAATTAATATTTAAAGCATCTAGTTGTTTAAAATTATGTGAAACAATTTCAGATAATTCGGAGTTGATTTCGCAATGAACGATGTGTTCAATTTTTTTTGAAAAATGATAATCATCAATACCAAATCCGCCTGTTAAATCTATCAAACTGGTGCCAGAAACAATATTAGATTTATATTTTGCTGCAACTTCTGATGATGTTTGCTCAATTGAAATTTTACTTGGATAGATAATGTTTTTGCCATTAAACCAAGTGGGAAGTTTGTCTTTAGATTTAGTTCGAGATTCTATTTGATTTAATACAATTTTAAAGTCAATTTGTGAAAATGGATTTTTTTTTAGAGCTAATTTATTGGTGTCTAATCCTGTATTTTCAAGTATAAAATTTTGAATATCAGAATTTAAAATTTTGTCAAATAGCATCATTAAAATCTAGGAATTATAAATTTTTAGTTAAGATTTTAACTATTTTATTTTCAGGAAAAAACTCTTTACCTATTACTTTCAACGTGGTGTAAAGAGGAACTGCGATGATCATTCCGGTTATTCCAAAAAGCATTCCAATGATTAAAATCACTAAAAATATTTCTAAAGGATGTGAATTTACACTTTTAGAAAAAATAATTGGAGAGGAAATGTTGTTATCAATCAATTGAACGATAAAAAATCCTATCGAAACATAAATTGTTGTTGGGAGAATAACTTCTTGAAAATCGCTACCTATATTGCTTAACATAGTTAGAATTCCTGCTAAAATTGAAGCAATAAAAGGTCCAATATAAGGTATTACATTTAAGAGACCACACAAAAAGGCAATTACTATGGCATTTTCAACACCAAAAATTAATAATACAATGAGGTATAGTATAAAAATAATTGAAAGTTGTAATAACAATCCAATAAAATATCGGGTAAGTAATAGTCTTGTTTTTTCAATAGAATTTAAAATTCGTTCTTCATGGTCGTTCGGAAGAATTTTTTTCATTCCAACTATAAATTGAACTTTATCTTTTAGAAAAAAGAAGCTTATAAAAAAAACGGAGACTAAGCCAATTCCAAAGCTACTAATAGTTCCTATAATTGAATTAAAAAAATCAGTTAAAAAATTGAAATTTAATTTAGACGTGAGGTCAGTTTCTTTGACTATTTTTTCAATCGCTATGTTGTGACTACTAAGGTAAATGTTTAGTTGATTATAAAGTTCAATTGATCTATTTTCAATTGATTTTGTGTCTAAAAGTGAAAGGTTTGTACTTTGAGATGTTATTAATGGTACAAAAAGCATTAATAAACCAATGATTAAAAGTAAAAACAATAGCATAGTAGCTACAACAGCCAAGCTATTTGAAAATTTCAATCGTCTTCTTAAAAACTCTATAATTGGATTGGCAATCATAGAGAAAATTACGGCAACAACTAGATAAATAATTACTGTTTGAATCTGATAAATAAAATAGAGTGCAAGACAAACTAATGCTAAAATACCAATGGCTCTTAGAATTCCATTTGCTATGTTGTTTGATGTTATCATTTAATTTAGATTTTTTTGTAAAAATAAAAAACTCGTTCGCAAATGTAAACGAGTTTTTAGAATATTTTGCTTTTATTTTTTAGTTTCTAAAAGAAGTTCTAATGCCACCAACTTCAAATAGTGCATTTATTCTAGCTTTTTGATCTCATAAAAAAAAAAAATATTTTAGCATTAATTCTTAAAAATATAATTTAATATATTAGCACCCATTTTTAATGCTTTTTCCCTTACTTCTTTAGGGTCGTTATGCACATCGGCATCTTCCCAACCATCTCCCAAATCACATTCATAAGTGTATAGCAGCACCAATCGGTTATTTTCAAAAACACCAAAGGCTTGCGGTCTTTTACCATCGTGTTCGTGAATTTTTGGTAATCCGCCAGAAAAAATAAATGGACCTTGAAATATTGCGTGATTAGCAGGAATTTCTATTAAATTATTGTTTGGAAATATTTTCTTGATTTCTTTTCTTATGTATTCATCCATTCCAAAATTATCATCAATATGCAGAAACCCTCCCGAAAGCATGTAATTTCTTAAATTTATTATTTCAGCATCATTAAATAGAACATTTCCGTGACCAGTCATGTGAACAAATGGATAGGAAAACAAATCTGGACTTCCTGGCTCAACAGTTGCGGGTTTCGCCTTTATTTTAGTAGAAATGTTTTGGTTGGTGAACTTAATTAAATTAGGTAGTGAAGTAGGATTGGCATACCAATCGCCACCACCATTATATTTCAACAAAGCAATTTCTTGAGAAAAAGAAAAAGAGGAAACTAGAACTATAATTAAAAAAACTTTTTTCATTTAATTTATTCGTTTAATAAAACCACACTATGACAAGCTACAATGGCTGCTGTTTCTGTTCGTAATCTTGTTTTACCCAAAGATACAGGAATGTATTTATTTTCCAAAGCAAATTGAATTTCTTTTGAAGAAAAATCGCCTTCTGGGCCAATTAACAAAGTAACATTTTGATTACGAATTACTTCTTCCTTTAAAGATTTTTTATTTGAATCTTCACAATGGGCTATAAATTTTTGGCCAACAAAATCCTTTTTTATAAACTCTTTATACAAAATTGGTTCGTTCAATTTTGGAATATAATAATGCAAAGATTGTTTCATTGCTGTTTCAATAATTTTTTGAAATCGCTCGTTTTTAATGATTTTTCTTTCAGAATGTTCACAGATTATTGGTGTGATTTCTTGTATGCCAATTTCAGTAGCTTTCTCTAAAAACCATTCGTAGCGTTCGTTCATTTTGGTAGGAGCAACCGCTAAATGAAGTTGTACATTAGAAGGTTCCTGCTTTTCAAAGGAAAGAATAGCAACCGTACATTTTGAGTCTGATGCTAAAGCAATTTTTGTTTTAAATAAAAAACCTAAACCATTGGTTACAAATAAAATATCGCTTTCTTTTTTGCGTAATACTTTAATAATGTGTTTGCTTTCCTCTTTGTCAAAAACAAAAGAGGTATCTTTTTCAGAAATAGTAGGATTGTAAAATAATTGCATATTAAAATTCTATTCGTGCTTTAGAAACTATAGAAGCATCATTAAATTTTTTTTCAAGAAATTTATGATAACCCACAATTCCAATCATTGCGGCGTTATCTGTTGTGTATTCAAATTTTGGTATAAATGTTTTCCAGCCATATTTTCCTTCGGCATTTTTTAGAGTTTCTCTAATTCCAGAATTTGCAGAAACACCTCCGCCAATAGCAATTTGCTTAATTCCAGTTTGAGCTACAGCCATTTTCAATTTTTCCATCAATATTTCAATAATGGTGTGTTGAATTGAAGCACAAATATCAGCTTTATTTTCTTCAATAAAGTTTGTATTTTCAATAACATTTCTTTGAATAAAATATAAAATTTGGGTTTTTAATCCCGAAAAACTAAAGTTTAATCCATCAACCTTTGGTTTTGTAAATTGATATTTTTTTGGATTTCCTTCTTTTGCAAATTTATCAATCAAAGGTCCGCCAGGATAGGGAAGCCCCATTATTTTAGCCGATTTATCAAAAGCTTCTCCAACAGCATCATCGGTTGTTTCTCCAATGATTTCCATATTAAAAAAGCTGTTTACTTTAACAATTTGGGTATGTCCACCAGAAATGGTTAAAGCTAAAAAAGGAAATTCGGGTTTATCATAACCTTCTTCATCAATAAAGTGAGCTAAAATATGAGCGTGCATGTGATTAACTGCTATTATTGGTATATTTAGTGACAGTGACAGCGATTTTGCAAATGAGGTTCCAACCAAAAGTGACCCCATCAATCCTGGTCCTTGAGTAAAAGCAATGGCATTTAGTTGGTTTTTAGTAATATTTGCTCTCTTTAGAGCCCTATCAATTACCGGAACGATATTTTGTTGGTGCGCTCTTGAAGCTAATTCTGGCACAACTCCACCGTATTCCTCATGTATTTTTTGACCTGCAACAACATTAGATAAAACTATATTATTTCTTAAAACAGCAGCGGCAGTATCGTCGCAAGAGCTTTCAATAGCTAAGATAAAAACGTCATTTTTTGACATTAGGCACAATTTTTGAATTATATTTGAAATAACACTATAAATCGATTATTTTTACATCGTATACAAAAGTAACTATTTTCGAGGTTTCTTGTTCAATGCCAAAATTAAATTTTGAAAGAAAAAAAAGTAAATACTCCTTTTAAAAAAATTAGAAAAATAGTTTTTCGCATTTTTCTTGTTTTATTGTTTCTATTACTATTTACTTGTATTGTTCTTTCATTGCCAGCTGTGCAAACAAGAATTGCCCATTACTACACAGAGGAACTCAACAAACAATTTGGTACAAATATTTATGTAGATCAAGTTGAAGTAACAATATTTGGTAGTGTTCAGCTAAAAGGAGTTATGGTTAAAGATGAGCGAAAAGACACTCTAATTTTTGCTAAAAGAATTGTAACAAGTATCTTAGATTCTAAAAGATTATTAGAAGGTGATTTGCTTTTTGGTGCCATAAAAGCAGATGAATTGACCTTAAACGTAAAAACCTATAAAGGAGATAGAGACACTAATCTTGATAAGTTTGTAGCAGCATTTGACGATGACAAACCTTCATCGGGTAAGTTTTTAATGACTTCAGATAAAATTACTTTGGTTAATAGTCGATTTATATTACACGATTATAATAGAGAAAATCCAAAAGATGTAGATTTTAAAGCCCTCAATGTATCGGCAACAGATTTTAAAATTTTTGGACCCGATGTTTCTACTAACATAAAAGAAATGTCTTTTAAAGACCATCGAGGTTTATTTGTAGAAGACTTAAAATCTAAATTTACTTATACAAAAAAGAACATTAGATTAGAAGAAACTAGCATTAAAACCGAACAATCCAAATTTGAAGGTGAAGTTATTTTAAAATATGATCGTAAAGATTTTGCCGATTTTAATAACAAAGTAATTTTTGATGTAAATTCTAAAAGTGCAACTATTGCATCCAATGATATTCGCTATTTTTATGATGAATTGGGAAAAAATCAGATTTTCAATTTTAAAGGTAAAGTTGATGGTGCTTTAAATGATTTTACAATTAATAATTTGAAATTAAAAGATACCAAAAACTCCGAAATTGTTGGTGATGTAAATTTTAAAAATCTTTTCGCCAAAAAAGGAAAAGGAGAATTTTTCATGAAGGGTTCCTTTGATAAAGTAACTTCTAGTTATGAAAATCTTATTACCATTTTGCCTAATGTTTTAGGTAAAAAACTACCTTCATCTCTAAAGAAATTAGGGCAATTTAATCTAAATGGAGAGGCTGAAATTACTACTAAAAGTATCGATGCCGATATTAATTTGCAAACAAGATTAGGAAATGTTGCCTCAAAACTTTTAATGACCAATATAGATAACATTGACAATGCTTCCTATCTTGGTTCTTTAGTTTTAGATGATTTTGATGTAGGCAGTTTTTTAAACAGAAAGGATATTGGAAAAGTATCCATGAATGTTGACGTTGATGGTAAAGGATTTGTTGAAAAATATCTAGATACAAAGTTTTCGGGTGAGGTTAAAAGTATTCAGTATAATGGCTACACTTACAAAAATATTTTGGCTGATGGTAGCTTTAAAAAACCAATTTTTAAAGGCAGTATCAATGTAAATGATCCTAATCTATTTTTTGATTTTAATGGAATAGTTGACCTAAGTAAAAAAGAAAATATTTATGACTTTCACGCTAAAGTAGATTATGCTAATCTTAAAAAATTGAACTTCATGAGTGATGCGGTATCCGTTTTTAGAGGTGATGTTGTTATGAAAGTTACCGGAAGTAATCTCAATGACATGAAAGGTGATGTTAGCATTACTAATGCTTCTTATCAAAACCCTAAGGACATCTATTTCTTTGAAGATTTAAAGGTAAATTCGAGTTTTAATACAGAAAATATTCGCACAATTTCATTATATTCTCCAAACGAAGTTAGTGGAATTGTAAAAGGAATTTTTGATATCAATCAAATTCCAGATATGATAGAAAACTCTTTAGGAAGTTTGTATACTAACTATCGCCCTAATAAATTAAAGAATGGACAATATATAAAATTTGATTTTACAGAGTTTAATAAAATTATTGAAATCATCAATCCTGAAATATCTTTCAGTAATGATGCTGTTATTAGTGGAATTATTAAAGCAGATGATAACGATTTTAAATTGAATTTTACCTCTAAAACAATTGATGCTTTTGGTACTCATTTTGATAAAGTTGTACTAGAAGTAGATAATAAAAATCCACTGTATAACACCTATATACAAATGGATAGCATCAAAGTAAAAAACTATAAAATAAGAGACTTTTCATTAATCAATGCTACTTCCAAAGATACGTTATCGTTTAGAACAGAGTTTAAAGGAGGCGAAAAAGGGAATGACTTTTACAATTTAAACTTATACCATACTATTGATAATAACAACCAAAATATTGTAGGATTTAACAAATCTGAGATGATGTTTAAAGATTTTCTTTGGTTTATAAATGAAGAAGAAAACGATAAAAACAGAATAGTATTTGATAAAAAGTTAAGTAGTTTTACTTTCGATGATATAGTAGTTTCTCACGAAAATCAATCTATTGCTTTAAAAGGATTGTTGAGTGGAAAAACAGAAAAAGACATTCAACTCACATTTCACGATGTAAATCTTAATAAAGTTACTCCCGATGTAAAACAATTTAAATTTGATGGAAATCTAAATGGCGAAGTATTTTTAAAACAAAAAAATGCCATTTATCAACCAACTGCAACTATTGAGATAAGTAATCTTTTGATAAACGACAATGAGTTAGGAAACTTAAACCTAGATATTGCAGGGAATAATGATTTTACTAGATTTGAAATAGAATCAAAGATAGAAAATGAAAACTTCAAATCATTTACTGCAGATGGAAATCTTCAAATTATAAATAAATCAACATTAATAGATTTGGATTTGAATTTTCAAAAATTTAATTTAGGCGTATTGAGCAATCTTGGCGGAGAAGTATTATCTAACATTAGAGGTTTTGTTTCAGGTAAAGCCAACTTGAGTGGCGATGTAAATAATATTGACTATAATGGTAGATTATTTGTTAATGATGCAGGAGTAACCATTCCTTATTTGAATGTTGATTATGCGCTTAAAGATAATTCAATTGTTGATGTAACCCAAAATAAATTCATTATCCAAAAAACCAAAGTAATAGATACAAAGTTCAATACGGAAGGCGATTTGAAAGGATTTATAAAACACAAACAATTTGGCGATTGGGAATTAGATTTAGCCATAGATTCAAAAAATATAATAGCTTTAGATACTCAAGACCATGAAGATGTAATTTATTTTGGAAGAGCATTTATAGACGGATCGGCTACTATAAAGGGACCAACCAATGGTTTAGAAATTAATGTTAATGCTGAATCTAATAAAGGAACCGATATTAAAATCCCTATCAATGATGCCGATGCAGTTAGTGAAAATAATTATATACAATATATTACAAAAAACGAAAAATTAGGAATCAACACTAAACAAGCAGAGTTTATTAAAAACTACAACGGACTCCAAATGAATTTTGAGTTTGAAATTACCACAGATGCTAGCATTGAAGTTATTCTTGATAGAGATTCTGGTCATGGAATGAAAGGTCGAGGTAAAGGAGGTTTGTCCATGAGAATTAATACTCTTGGAAAATTTGAAATGTATGGTGATTATACCATTTGGGAGGGTTCATACAACTTTAAATATGGAGGTTTAATCGATAAGAAGTTTGATGTTAAAAAATTTGGATACATATCATGGGACGGTAATCCTTATAATGCCACCTTAAACCTAGAAGCGGTTTCTAGAAATATTACTGCCAATCCAGCAGTTTTAATTGATAATGCATCTTTTAATAAAAAAATTCCTGTTGAAGTTATTATTGACCTTAAAGGAACAATAAACAATCCGGAGCCCGATTTTAATATTAATTTTCCAAATGTAAGTTCGGTTTTAAGATCGGAAATTGAGACCAAATTGAGTGATAAAGATACGCGTCAAAAACAAGCTTTGTATTTACTTTCAACAGGAGGTTTTTTAAGTCCAGAAGGAATAAGCCAATCACAAATAACTAATAGTTTTTATGAAAAAGCTGGTGCCTTATTTGGAGATTTATTTAATGATAAAGATGGCAAAATGATTGTTGATGTTTCCTATACATCTGGTGATAGAACCGCTTTAAACCCTACCGATGGCAGAGTTATAGCTTCTGTAACTACTCAAATTAACGATCGCATAACCATCAATGGACGAGTAGGTGTACCAACAGGCGGTGTTTCAGAAACAGCTATTGTTGGAAATTTTGAAGCTGAATATCGCGTTAACGAAGATGGTACTTTAAATTTAAGGATATTTAATCGTGAAAACGATATCAATTATATAGGGCAAGGTATTGGCTATACTCAAGGAGCCGGAGTTTCCTATGAAGTTGACTTTGATACATTTAAAGAATTAATACATAAAATTTTCAAATCTAAAATTGAAAGAGAAAAGAAGGTTTTAGTTGAAACCCATGATGATTCTGATGTTCGGACTAACTATATTGAAATGGAAAAAGAAAAAAAGGAAGAAAAGAAAAAAACAGAATCAGAAAACAAACCAAATAACGAAGGAAAACCTGAAGAAGAATAATTCAGGTTTTTTTTTATGATATTCTCAATTTAATACCTTAATAACTCAAAACTTATCAACGAAAACGATTGAATTTAGCTGGTTTTGTCAAATCAGTAAAAATCAACCTATTTATATGCTTATTCTTTGTTAAATTTACATTTTAAAAACCTAAAATTATGTCAAAAACGATAAAAAAAATAGGTGTACTTACTTCTGGAGGCGACTCTCCTGGAATGAATGCAGCTATTCGATCTGTTGTTAGAACTTGCGCTTACCATAACATAGAATGTGTTGGAATATATAGAGGTTATCAAGGAATGATTGAAGGCGATTTTAAAGAGATGGGACCACGATCGGTAAACAATATTATTAACAAAGGTGGAACCATTTTAAAATCAGCTCGTTCTAAAGAATTTATGACTGTTGAAGGCCGAAAAAAAGCTCACGAAAACCTGGTTGCCTCTGGTGTTGATGCCTTAGTGGTTATTGGAGGTGATGGTTCTTTTACAGGTGCCGAAATTTTCAACAATGAATTTGGTTACCCAGTAATGGGAATTCCGGGAACTATCGATAATGATATTTTTGGAACTAGTCACACATTAGGATTTGATACTGCTTTGAATACTGTAGTCGATTGTATCGATAAAATAAGAGATACTGCAAGTTCACACAATCGTCTTTTTCTTGTAGAAGTTATGGGACGTGACGCTGGACATATCGCTCTTAATGCCGGAATTGGAGCAGGAGCAGAAGAAATTCTTATTCCAGAAGAAGACTTAGGATTAGAACGCCTTTTAGATTCACTTCGCAAAAGTAAAGCATCAGGAAAATCTTCGAGTATTGTGGTGATTGCAGAAGGCGATAAAATTGGTAAAAACGTATTCGAATTAAAAGATTACATCGAAGAATATTTTCCAGAATATGACATTCGTGTTTCTGTTCTTGGGCACATGCAACGTGGTGGTTCACCTTCTTGTTATGACAGAGTTCTTGCAAGTAGACTCGGAGTTAAAGCTGTAGAATCTATTCTTGAAGGAAAATCTAATTATATGGTGGGAATGTTGAACGACAAAGTTGCCTTAACACCATTGGAACAAGCTATAAAAGGTCATTCAGAAATTGATAGAGAGCTATTGCGCGTTTCTGATATTATGACTACATAAATTTAAATTAGGAGTTTGTAGTTAGTGGTTCATGGTTGAATTTCGAAAAATAAACAATAAACAATAAACAATAAATAAAATGTCTAAAGTAAAATTAGGAATTAACGGATTCGGAAGAATTGGAAGAATCGTTTTCAGAGAAACATTTAACAGAGATAATGTAGAAGTGGTAGCCATCAATGATTTATTAGATGTAGATCATTTGGCTTATTTATTAAAATATGATTCAGTTCACGGTCGTTTTAATGGTAAAGTAGAAGTTAAAGACGGACAACTTTATGTAAACGATAAATTTATTAGAGTAACTGCAGAAAAAGATCCAAAACAAATTAAATGGGATGATGCATCCGTTGATGTTGACGTCGTTGCAGAATGTACAGGAATTTTCACAACTTTAGAAACTGCTCAATATCACATTGATGGTGGTGCTAAAAAAGTAGTTATTTCGGCACCGTCGGCAGATGCTCCAATGTTTGTTATGGGTGTAAACCATACCGAAGCAAAAGCTACAGATACCATTGTTTCTAATGCGTCTTGTACCACAAACTGTCTGGCTCCATTAGCCAAAGTTATCAATGATAATTTCGGAATTGTTGAAGGATTAATGACAACGGTTCACGCAACAACAGCAACGCAATTAACTGCTGATGGTCCATCAAGAAAAGACTGGAGAGGTGGTCGTGCTGCAAGTGTCAATATCATTCCATCTTCAACTGGTGCTGCAAAAGCCGTTGGAAAAGTAATTCCGGCGTTGAATGGTAAGTTAACAGGTATGTCATTTCGTGTACCAACGGTAGACGTTTCTGTTGTAGATTTAACGGTAAAGGTTGCTAAAGAAACTTCTTATGAAGAAATCATGGCGGTTTTGAAAAAAGCTTCAGAAAACGAATTGAAAGGTATTTTAGGATTTACAGAAGATGATGTTGTTTCTCAAGATTTTGTTGGAGACTCAAGAACTTCTATCGTAGATGCTAAAGCTGGAATTGGATTGAACTCAACGTTCTTCAAATTAGTATCTTGGTACGATAACGAATATGGATACTCAAGTAAATTAATTGATTTATCAGTTCACGTAGCTGGTTTATAATAAAAAAGAAAAAAGAGAATAAAATATAGAGAATGGATTTTTTCGATATTTTTGTTCTCTTTTTTATATTCTTTTTTCTATACTCTTAAAATATGAAATTATTAGTTGATAGTGGATCCACTAAAGCCGATTGGATAGCAATAGACGAAAACGGAAAAGTATTGTTCACAACACAAACCTTAGGATTAAATCCTGAAGTTTTAGACAAAGAAGAAATTATCAATCGTCTTGACGATAAATTTGATATATCTCACAATAAAGATAAAGCAACTCATTTATTCTTTTATGGCGCCGGATGTGGCACTGATAGAATGAAAGACTTTCTTACTATTGTATTTAAAGAATATTTTTCAAATGCAACTATTTCTGTGCATGAAGATACTTATGCTGCCGTTTATGCCACAACTCCAAAAGACGAAAAAGCTATTGTTTGTATCTTAGGAACTGGCTCTAATTGCAGTTATTTTGACGGAAAAGTATTGCATCAAAAAGTGCAATCTTTGGGTTACATAGCAATGGACGATTGCTCTGGAAATCGCTTTGGGCGTCATTTATTGCGTGGGTATTATTTTAATAAAATGCCTAAGGATTTAGCTAAAGAATTTGAAGAAGAATACAACCTCGATGCAGACTACATTAAGAATAATTTATATAAAGAACCCAATCCCAATGCCTATTTAGCAACATTTGCGAAATTCTTAATCAAACATAAAGATGATGCTTTCTGTAAAGAAATAATCAAAGCAGAAATGAAAGACTTTGTTGAAAATTATATCATGCAATTCGAGAACTGTCATGATGTATTAGTTCACTTTGTAGGTTCCATTGCATTCTACCTAAAAGAGGAATTGGAAGAAATTTTAGAACACTATGATATAAAAGTCGGTAATGTTCTTAGAAGACCAATTGACGGATTAATAGCTTATCATATTTTAAATAAATAATTGAAAAACCTGACGTGATTGTCAGGTTTTTTTATTTTTACATCAAATAGTATATCATGGAAATTGCAATAATAGCGCATGACGGAAAGAAAGCCGACTTAGTTCAGTTTTTAAACAAGAATAAAGAGATTCTTATAAAAGAAAACATCAAACTAATTGCCACCGGAACCACAGGAGGAAAGGCAGAAGCTGCTGGATTTAAAGTTAAGAAAATGCTTTCTGGACCATTAGGAGGCGATGCACAAATTGCTGCAAGAGTAGCCGAAGGAAAAACTAAAATGGTTTTATTCTTTAAAGACCCTATGTCTAATCATCCTCATGAAGTAGATATCAATATGCTAATTCGTGTTTGTGATGTTCACAATGTGCCATTAGCCACCAATGAAGCTACCGCGCAATTATTGCTTTTGGGAATTGATGGGTTGGAGTAGGTATTTATACCAATACTATTTATAAAATAGTCCAAAAGTTTATGGTATAATGCCTATTACTTGTCCCGAAAATTCGGGATAGTTTGAATATAGTACAATTTTATTGGACTATATTGACCCGAGCTTGCGAACTGGCGAAGCAATACATAAACGGTATTACCATAAATATACTTTAAAATCAAAAGTAAAAAACAAACTTTAAATTAAGTCTAAAACCCTACATTTATTGGAACCACTGTTAACTGTTGTGTTTTTATCTATTATGTTTTCGTTTCTAATTTCTTCTATTTTTCGGTTTTGTTTGTCATATAACAAAGTTAGGTTCTTTTCAAATGCTGGATTTGCAATTTTTACATACCAATCTATTTCAATCGATTTAATATTTTCGCTTAATCTACTTATAAATTGAAACCAACCAGAAGTTGATTCTGTAATTGTATATTTATTTTGGTCAATTGTTAAAAAGTCAATACAAATTTCGTCATAAGTTATCAAATCTATTTTGTAACCATAAACAGTATTTATTTCGCTCCATTTATATTTTTCAATACTTATTTTGAATCCATTTTCATTATATTCAAATATTCCAAAATCATTTTGCTCAAATTCAATTCGCTCTGCTAATATTTCTTTTCCAATTTTGGATTTGTATGTAACAAATATGTTTTTTGGATTCAAAAGCCTTACAAGTATAAATATTCCACTAAATCCAAAAATTACTATGGCAAACCAAAATTGAACTTTCTCATATTCTCCAATCCATAATGAAGCAAACGTAAATAAGAAAGAAATCAAAACTAAAATTATCTGTTTAGTTTTACTTTCCCAAATTACATTTTTTCCATTGTAAGTTTCGTTTGTCATAACATAACATTACAGTTAATGTTCCGG
>JFJP01020931.1_pt1 | contig 15624 bp, 10 predicted proteins | sample 431651 | NCBI WGS metagenome assembly JFJP01 (sample SAMN02602958, study PRJNA72255) | Microbial mat metagenome, whole genome shotgun sequencing project. | biome: fresh water; feature: sink hole; material: water; isolation source: purple microbial (photo- and chemosynthetic) mats found in... | reverse complement strand
CAACCGCGCCTGGCTCGAGGCGCTGGCCGCCAGCGGCACCGCCCTGTTCGTCTCGGCCCATCCCGATGCAGTCGGACCGGAGCAGGATGCCTCACTGCGCGCGGCCTTCGCGCTGGCCGCGTCGGCGCCGGCGCCGAGCGCGGCACTCGACTGGCGTGCGGGCACCACCCCGCGCCGCTGGCGGACGGCACAGGGCGAGCGCACCTGGCAGTGGGATGATGATGGGGCACCGGCGGTGTGCCCGCCCTGAGGGTCGCTGGTCGCTGGCCGTCACTTCGGCGGCGGCGCCGCCGTCTCGTCCTCTTCTCCCAACTCACCAGCCAGTTGCATGACTTTGCGCTGATTGTCGGCGGCCGCCTTGTTGACCGTGGCGGCGGCTTCGGCGGCGTCGCCGCCCTTGCCAGCGACGCCGGTCACCTTGATGCCGTTGAACATCGCCTCGCGGCCACGCGCCTGCTTGACCACCGCCTCGGCGGCGGCACCGATCTCGGCGTCGGCGTCGCCGGCGAGCTTGAGGATGCGCTGCATCGCCGCGCCATGGGTCATCGGATTGCCGCCAGCCAGCGCCTGGAGCACGGCGATGCGCTGCGCCTTCGGCCGCGAGGCGTCCGCAGCCAGCGCGCTGAGCGGGTCGATCGCGCCGGGCGGATCGAGCTTCAGGGCGGTGGCAGCGAGGGGTACGACCTCGCTCGCCGGCGTGGCGCCAACCAGGGCCAGGAGCCGGGCGGCGATGGCCTGGTCCTCGCCGATCCCGGCCAGCAGGTCGAGAGCCTGGTTGCGGCGCCCGGACGCGGTCTTGCCGTCCTCGACCACACCAGCGAGGAGGCCGGCGATCTCGGGATCCTTGAGCGCCACCAGGGCCTTGCCGGCAGCCGCCTCATGTGCCGCATCGCCATCGGCGGCAGCGCGGCGCAGCAGGACGAGCGCGCGCTGACGGTGCGCGAGCGGCACCTGGCCGTCGGCGAGCTGGCCGGCGAGCAGCACGATGGTGGCGTGGGCGCGTTCACCGCCGTTGGCATAGGCCTTTTCGGCGCGGTCCATCGCGTCATCGCCGAGCACCAGGACCAGGGTGATCACCACCACCGCCAGTGCCGCTACCGCGCCGATGCCGAGGCCGGCGAGCAGGGTCGGGCGCTGGCGCAGGCGGCGCCAGGCGTGCAACGCCGGGTTGCGCCCCTTGGCCGCAACCGCCGCGCCGTCGAGCCAGCGGCCGAGGTCGTCGGCCAACGCCTGTGCGTCGGTGTAGCGTTTGGCCTTGTCCTTCTCCAGGCAGCGCAGGATCACCGCCTCGAGCGCAGCGTCGCACTCGACCGAGAGCTTGGCCGGCGGATCGGGCTCGTCGGAGACGACGGCGCGGATGGTGTCGAACATGCTGTTGCCGCCGAACGGCCGTCGGCCGGTGGCCAGCTCGTAGAGCATCACGCCGCAGGCATAGACGTCAGTACGGTGATCGATCTCGTCGGTCAGGCCCTGGGCCTGCTCCGGGCTCATGTAGGCCGGGGTGCCGGCGACCATGCCCGACAGCGAGCGGAACGAGGCGTTGCCGCTGACGTCCTTGGCCAGGCCGAAGTCCATGATCAGCGGGCGGCCGTCCTTCTCGACCATGATGTTGGCCGGCTTGAGGTCGCGATGCACCACGCCGTGGCGGTGGGCATGGTGCAGGGCCTGGCAGATGGTGCGCATCAGCGCGACCAGCTCGCGCAGGCTGACGCCCTCGTCGGGCAGCCTGCCCAGCTCGCGCCCCTCGACCAGATCCATGGTGAAGAAGTGCTTGCCGTCGATCTCGCCGGCCTCGTGCACGGCGATGATGTTGGGATGGCGCAGCTGGCCGGCCGAGCGCGCCTCTCGCACGAAGCGGCGGATGGCGCCCTCGTCGGCGTTCTCGCCGGCGATCAATACTTTGAGCGCCAGGCGGCGCTTCAGCGTCGGATCGCGCACCACGTAGACGATGCCCATGCCGCCGCGCGCCAGTTCGCGCTCGATCTCGTAGCGTCCGAAGCGGTCGCCGGGCAGCAGCCCACCGGCGTTCAGGCGCGGCAGGGCGGGATCGGAGGTGGCGAGGGTGCCGTCGTCGATCTGCGGCGCGGGCGGCGATGCGGACGGCATCTGGACCGTCGCCGCCACATCGGCGCCGAGCGCGAGGCCCAGCGGCCTGCCGCACTTCGGGCAGGGCTTGGCGACGGCGGGATCGGCGCTGGTCGGCTTGCTCCGCACCTTGCAGGGCAGGCAGGTGTAGAGCACCGGCTGCGCCAGCCGCAGGGTGCCGCCGCAGGCGCTGCAAGACGGGATCGCGCCGCTGACCGCGCGGTCGACGGCTTGACGGGCGGAGCAGGCTTCGCAGGCGAAGGCGATCGCAGTCACGGCACACCCCCGCGGTCAGGCTATGGCCCCGTCGGCCAGCAGCCAGCCCCAGGGACCAGCGTCCAGCCTACCCCAGCTCCCACCTGCCGGCCGCGATGCGCTGCTCGCGCACTGTCCTGCCGTCATCGATCTCCAGGGTGAAGGCGCGGTCGGTCGCCACCGCGAAGCGTCCGCCATCGAGCATGCGCAGATCGATGGTGGCATCGCCGAGCGGGATGCGCTCCAGGCCCCAGCCGGCCTCGGGCAGATGCCAGCGGAGGCGCCCGTGCAGGGCGTCGGGCTGTACGCCGATCACCGCCTCGTAGAGCAGGGCGATGGGGCCCAGCGCGGTCCATGAGTAGTCCGGCTGCGACCACGAGCCGCGTGCGGTGGCGTCGGGGGCGAAGTTCTCCCACAGCGCATCGGTGGCGTCGCGCAGTTCGGCCAGCACGTCGAGGTGCCGCCGCGCCAGCTTGCGCGCCAGGTCGTGCCGCCCGGCGCGGGCGAAGCCCCACACCGTGGCGGCATTGGTCGGGGCCCAGGTGCTGCCCAGCCAGTATTTCCCCGCGGCCACGTAGTGCGGGCTGTCGGCGGCCAGGCTGGGGATGGGATGATGGCGCCAGAAGCTGGCGGGATCCAGCAGGTGCCGCGCCAGATCGTCGACCCGCGACGCCGGCACCAGGCCGGTCCACAGCGGCCAGAAGCCGGTGGCGACCTTGTTGGGGTTATGCCCCCCCTCCGGCAGCGAGGTGCTGTAGAAGCGCAGCGCCTCGCTCCACAGCCGGGCGTTCATCGCCGCGCCGATCTCCTGGCGCTCGGCCTCCCATGACTTCGCCTCGTCGCCGCGGCCGAGGATGCCGGCCATCAGCCCGAGCAGCTCAGCGGCGTGCGCCTGCTGCGCGGTCAGGTCGGGATAGCCGTCGCCCAGCGAGGGCGAGTTGTCGAGGCCGTTGGCCAGGCCGGTGGTCCAGTAGGTGCCATCGGCGAGGCGGCGGTTGCGCCGCAGCCAGCCGTGGTTGGCGGCCAGCACCGGCTGCACCGCGGCGAGACGGGCGGTATCGCCGGTCAGGGCTGCGATCTTCCATTCCGCCACCGTGCTGATCGGCGGGTTGGGCGAGAAGTCCGGTTCGTAGCCGACCGGGATGCCTTCGCGGGTGTCGTGTTCGCGGTGGATGTAGCCGCCGTCCATCTGCCGGCTGTACAGGCAGTCGAGGGTGGCGGTGTAGGGGAAGGCCCGCCAGGCCCAGGCCGTGCACATGGCGGTGAACGAGCTGTCCCAGACGAACATCTCGTTGGCGAAACCGCCCATGCTGGTGCCGACGTAGTCGTTGGGCAGGCCGCTGCGCGGCGCGGTGGTGCGACGGAGCCGGCGCAGCATGCGCCAGGCGTGGTCGTGGGCGCGGAGGATGCGTTCCTGCCCGGCCGGCACGAGCGGACGCGGGGCTGCGGCGAGCAGCGCCGCCTCGTCCGGCCAGCGCAGCTCGCGGTGCTCGCGCACCGGGGCGCGGCGGCCGCGCGTCTCGTGCACCGGCAGGACGGCGCGCACCGCCGCCGGCACCACGGCCGGAGCCGGAGCGGCATGGTCGGGCAGGCGGTCCCAGGCGAGGTCGAGCTCGAGGCCGAGGCTGCGCACCACCACGCATTCGGGCTCGAGGCGGGTCTCGGCCGAGGCCTCGTCGCGGGCAGCGGGCAGCGGCTCGCCTGCATTGGCCACCGGCACGAGGAAGCGGGTGTAGCCAACCTGCCGGTCGGCGTCATCGCTTGCTTCCCGGGCGAGGAACGGGGCGACCGCGCTGCGCAGCGCCAGGGCCGGCCGCGCCAGCCAGCCCGGCCGGTCGGACTCGGTCGACGGCATGCCGTCGCGCGGAGCGTCGAACCGGCGGGCCAGCACCTGCTGGTAGGTGACGCCGTCGATGACGCAGTGGCCGGCGAGGATGCGCAGGCTGGCGGCGACCGCCGCCGCGCCGGACTGCACCTCGCCGGCCAGGCCGAAGCGGTCGGGGCGGCGCTGGCGCAGGCCGCTCCGCACCGTCTCGCGGTTGCGCGACGGGCAGTCGTGGTCGAGGTGCGCAGGCCACTGCGGCCGCGGCCCGTAGGTCGCGACCAGCCGGTGCATCCCGGCCGCCACCGGCACGACGACGATGGCGCGCAGCAGACGCTCGTAGCGCCGCCACCACAAACCCTCGTCGAGGACCAGGCGGTCGCCGAGGTGGAGACGCAAGGGACGCGGGCTCTCGATGGCGAGGACGAGGGTGCCGGCGAGCGGCGCGCTCAGCTCGCCGACCAGTTGGCCGTCGTCGCCGAACGGGTCGCCGATGCGGATGGGGCAGGTGGGCATGGCTCCGGTTATAGCCGCTCCCGCCGCCAGGCGATGGCGCTATCGTGCAGGTGAGGCGATCGCCCGTGCCCCCGTCCCCGCATCTGCCGTCCTTCCTGCCCCCCGAGCGCGGCGAACGCACCTCGTTCGAGGGCTTCCTCGCGGCCATGCCGATGCTGCGCCGCGGCGCCCTGCACCGCCTCGATACCGCGCTGTGGCTGCCCAGCCACCGCCACGCGACGGCCGAGCTGCACTACGTCCACCGCGGCCGGCTTGAGGTCGAGCTGCCCGGCCGGCGCCTGGTCGCCAACGGTGGCTGCTTCATGCTCACCGGCCCGCGGCGCGCGCATCGCGCCCGCGACGGGATCATGCCGCCGGTGCAGATGCTGTGGCTGCAGCTGGAGCCGGGCCGACGCGACGCCGGCCGCGGCACGCCCTTCGATGCCGCCGGACTGGCTCGGCTGCGCCGCGTCCTGCGTGCGCGCCGCGACAGCGCCTGGCCGGCGCCGCCGGAGGTCGCAGCGGTGTTCCGTCGCGTGGTCGCCCTGCTGCCGGGTTCGGGCGATCCGCTGCTCGCCGCCGCGCTGCGTGCCACCCTGGCCGAGCTGCTGGTGCTGGCGGCGCAGCCGGCCGCGACGCGCGCCGTGCCCGCCGGGCTGCAGCGCGCCCTCGCCGCCCTCGCCGCCGAACCGCCCTGCACGGTGGCCGCCGCGGCGCGTGCCGCCGGCATGTCGGCGGGCAGCCTGCATGCCCTGTGCGCCGAGCACCTCGGCACCACGCCGGCCGCCTGGCAGCTGGCGCGGCGCCTCGACCTCGCCCGTGAACGCCTCGCCACCGGCGCCGAGGTCGCGGGCGTGGCGCGGTCGCTGGGCTTCTCCAGTCCGCGCTACTTCGCCCACGCCTTCCGCCGCGAGGTCGGCATCGCCCCGTCGCAGTACGCCGGCCTGCGTGAGCGGGTGGCGCAGGTGGGGGTGCTGGAGTGGTGAGCGGCTGAAGGCGGCTGCCAGCTACCCCAGCTTCCAGCTCGCCAGCGCCTCGTAGCGCGTCGCGCCGGTGCCCGAACTGCGCCACAGGACGATGTCGCTACTGCGCCTGGCCGTTGGCCTCCAGCAGATGCGGCCAGTCGCGGAACAGCGGCAGCCTGGCCGGCGCCGGCTGCGGCCGGCACAGGGTGACATGCGGACGGAAGTCGCGCCCCGGCGCCTCCTCGAGCACCTCGCAGAGGTCTCGGCGCATGCCGTCGCAGCCCTGCTCGGGGTCATCGACCGCGGCGAAGACGTACTTCGGGCCGTCGCCATGGCTGCCGCTGGCGCCCAGGCCGCTGAAGGTCAGGCGCGGGGCACGCTGGCTGCCGGCGACCTCGGCGATGGCGTCGGGCAGGTAGCGCGCCACGTCGTCGTCGAGTTCGCCGAGGAAGACCAGCGTCAGGTGGTAGTCGTCGGGGTGGGTCCAGCGCGCCGGCAGCTCCCACTGCTGCAGCCGGCCGGCGATCGCGCGCAGGCGCTCGGCGGTCTCGTGGCTGAGGCGCAGGCCGAGGAAGTGGTTGTGCGGCATCCCCGCACCGTGCGCCGGCGCGGACGGCAGTCCAGCGCACGGGGCGCGGCGCTTGAGCCGGACCGCCCCTCCGCCTACCCTCGTGCATGGCCTGCCTGAAGATCACCGTCGGCTGCTTCGCGCTCATCGGCATCGTCGTCGTCATCCTGGTGCTGGCTGCAGTCGGCCTGTTCGCGCTCGGCGTGCATCACATGTTCGACCTGCCGGAGCGCGCCTCGGTGGCGGCGATCGACCGCGCGCACGGCCCGCTGCTGGACGCGGTGCGCAAGCGCCTGGCCGATCCGGCGAGTCTGCGCGGCTGGTCGGACCCGCCCAAGGGGCTGGTCGCGGTACGCCATGTGGTCAACGCCAGCGGCGAGGCGGCCGACCCCGACCTGCTCAGCGGCGCGCCGTTGGGCTGGGCCTCGCACACCCTGCTCAACCGCGCCGGGGTGGCGACCATAGACCAGGCCGGCGGCCCGCGGCCGTGCCTGCTCTACGAGATCGAGCAGGGCGGAAAGACCTACTGGCTCTACCTCGCCGATCCTGGTCCGCCGGCCTCGCAAGGTCCGGAATGAACCGACGCACCACCTGGCAGGGCGACGGCCTGACCGTCGAGACCGGCTTCCCCGGCGGCAACCTGCTGGTCGACGACCTCGCCGACGGCGTGTTGCGCGTGCGGCACGACCAGCGCGACTCGATGGACCCCTGGTTCCACTGGTCCTTCCGCCTGCGGGGGGCGGCCGGACGGCGGATCGCTGTACGCTTCGGCGATGGCGCCCTGATCGGCGTGCGCGGCCCTGCGCTCAGCCTGGATGAGGGCCGCTCGTGGCGCTGGCTCGACGACGACGCCGGCGAGCGCCGCGAGGCCTTCAGCTACGAGGTGCCGGCCGCTGCCGCCAGCGTGCGCTTCGCCTTCGGCATCCCGCACCAGCTCGCAGATTGGGAGGCCTTCACCGCCGGCCAGCCGGGGCTGCGCCACGAGACGCTGTGCACGTCGCGCGGCGGACGCGCGGTGCCGTTGGTGCGCTGTGGCGACGGGCCCCTGCTGCTGATGGTCACCGCCCGGCACCACTGCTGCGAAGCGATGGCCGGCTACGCCGTCGAGGGCCTGGTCCGGTCCGTGCTGGCGGATCCTGCCTGGCGCGGCCTGGCCGAGCTGCTGGTGGTGCCGTTCGTCGACCTCGACGGCTCCGAGGAGGGCGACCAGGGCAAGGGACGGCTTCCGCGCGACCACGGCCGCGACTACCTGGGCGACAGCGTCTACCCGGAGACGGCGGCGATCCGCCGCGGCTGGGACGGCTGGGCCGGCGGCCGCCGCGTGGTGCAGCTCGATCTGCACTGCCCGTGGATCGCCGGGGAGTACAACCAGCACATCTACCAGGTCGGCGCCGAAGACGCGCCGACCTGGGCCGGCCAGCAGCGCCTCGCCGCCGCGCTCGAACGCGTGCGCCGCGGTCCGCTGCCCTATCGCGCCGACGGCGACCTGCCCTTCGGGCGGGCGTGGAACACCGGCGCCAACTACGGCAGCGGGTGCGGCATCCGGCGCTGGGCCAGCGAGCTGCCCGGCACCGCCCTCGCGACCACCTTCGAGATCCCGTATGCCGACGCCGCCGGCGTCGCGGTGCTGCCCGAGGGCGCCCGCGCCTTCGGCGCCGACCTGGCGCGGGCGCTGCGCGAGGTGCTGGCGGTCTAGCCGGTCAGGCCGCGCGCCACCGTGCCGCGCAGGCGCTGCAGTTCGGCCACCGGATCCGGCGCCAGCATCAGCGTCTCGCCGACCAGCACGGCGTCGACGCCGGACTGCTCGAGCAGGCGGCAGTCGTCGCGGTTGCGGATGCCGCTCTCGCTGACCACCACGCGGCCGTCGCCGAGCAGGCCCGGCAGCAGCTCGATGGTGCGCGTCAGGCTGACGCTGAAGTCGTGCAGGTTGCGGTTGTTGACCCCGACCAGCGCGGCGCCGATGGACAGCGCGCGCATCGCCTCGTCGGCGTCGTGCACCTCGACCAGCACGTCGAGGCCGAGGTCGCGGGCGAAGCCGTGCAGGTCGCGCATCAGCCCGGTCTCCAGGCAGGCGGCGATCAGCAGGATGGCGTCGGCGCCGGCCAGGCGGGCCTGGGCGATCTGCCGCTGGTCGACGGTGAAGTCCTTGCGGATGAGCGGCAGCTGCACCGCGGCGCGCACGGTGCCCTGGAAGAAGCGCCCGTCGGTCAGCACCGACAGGCAGCTGGCGCCGCCGTGGACGTAGTGGAAGGCGGTGCGGACGGGATCGTAGTCGGGCGCGAACACGCCCTTGCTCGGGCTCGCCTTCTTGCACTCGGCGATGACGCGGATCGGGCCCTTGCCGTCGCGCGCCAGGGCGGCGCGGAAGCCGCGGCACGGCGGCAGGTCGCGCAGCGCGGCGCGGTCGACCGGCGGCAGCAGCGGCACTTCGGCGGTGCGCTTATGACTGATGATCTGGTCGAGGATGGTGGCCACGCGCCGATGCTCGCGGGGGGGATGCGACAGGCAACCTGGACGGCGTTGCGGATCGACGGCAGGATGCCATGATCCCCAGGCAACGTGCGCTGCGTCCGGTTGCTCTCCGCCATCGCCGACGGCTGGCGGTTCTGACGGACGTCCGGCGCATCGTTGCGATCCGTCGCACCCTATGCAGGATCCCGACGCAGATGCGCTGCGTCCCGCTCGTCCTTGCCATCGCCGCATGCCTGCCAGCCGGCGAGGCGCCGGTCACCGCGCTCGGGGCCGGCGACGTCGAACTGCTCGACGAGCGCGCCTGGGTCGAAAGCGTCTCGCGCCGCCGCCAGGACGTGGCCAGCGCCCCGGCCCCGGTCGAGGTCGTGCTGGTCGAAGATCTGCTGCTGTCGCCGGCCTCCTCGGTGCCGGACCGGCTGCGCTATGTCGCCGGAGTCGATGTCTACCAGTTGCGCCATGGCCAGTACGAGGTCGGCTTGCGCGGCTACAACGGCCCCTTCAACACCCGCGTGATGGTCCTGCAGGATGGCTGGGAGTTCCGCCTGCCCGAACTTGGCGCCTCGATCTGGTCGGGGACGATCGACTACAGCGACCTTGAACGCATCGAGGTGGCGAAGGGCCCGGGGTCGGTGACCTACGGCGCCAACGCCTTCGGCGGCGTCATCTCGATGACCAGCAAGCCGGTGCCGCAGACGGCGCGCTTCACCGTCATCGGGCGGGTCGGCGATCCCGGCGCCTACGAGGGCGACGCGACCCTCGCCGGACCGCTGGGCGGCGGCTTCTATGGCAAGCTCGGCACCGGCTACACCCTGCTCGACGACCTGCCCGGGGTGGAGAGCGGACTGCATTACCAGCCCAGCACACGCAACGACGATGACACCGCGCGCGATACCAAGGCCTGGCGGGCCCGCGCCCTCATCGGCACCGAACTGGGCGGCGACTGGCGCATCGAAGCGGCGGCACGCACCGTGCGTCGCAAGCCCTGGGAGGTGGTCGATGGCGCCGCCCAGGGGCCGCCGACGATCAACATTGACGACGACCTGCTGACCCTCGAACTCCGCTCGTCATGGCTGCGCGTGTCGCTGTCCGAGCGGCACGTCGACTCCGATTACCGCAACCTGCAGTCCTACTACGATCCGCCAACCGACTTCAGCTATCTGCAATTCCGCTTCGAGGACGTCGAGCGTCTGGCGCGCCTCCAGATCGACCTCCAGCTGGGGACCCACCAGCTGGGCTTCGGCGGCGAGGTGATGGAATGGGAGTCGTCTTCGAACCTATGGCGCTATGGCGCGAGCGACGAGGACGAATCGAGCTGGGAGACGGTGCGGCGCACAGGCGTCGGACTGTTCGCCGAGGACCAGTGGCGGCTGAGCGACGACCTGCAGCTGACCGCCGGGGTGCGTGGCGACAACGACAACCGCACCGGCAACCAGACCAGTCCCCGCCTGGCGCTCAACTGGACGCCGGCGGCTCGGCAGTACGCGCTGCTCTCCTACTCGCGTGGCTACCGGCTGCCCAACCCACTCGAGAGCTACGAGGAAGACTACTTCATCAAGCCGAGCGAGGATCTGCAGTCGGAGCAGATCCAGGCCGTCGAGGCGCAGTGGCGCCTACGCGACGGCCGCGCCTTCGAGGTCAGCCTCGGTGGCTTCTGGAACCGCGCCGACGATCTGGTGTGGAAGCTGCCGCTGCCCTTCGACGAGCAGCAGGCCAACTTCATCAAGTGGGCCATGGCCGGCGCCCCGAGCACGATCGGCCCTGGCCCGTTCTTCCAGTTCGACAACCTCGACAACCCGTACACCGTGTTCGGCGCCGAGGCCAGTCTGCGCGCGGCCCTGGGTGACAGCGGTCTGACCGCCTGGTGCAACGGCACCTTCCAGCATGGGCGCTACCGGGACGAAGTGAGCTTCACCAGCCCCGGTTTCCCGACCGGCTCGCCGCTCGGCACCATCTACCAGTACGACTACACCGTGCCGCGCGACGCCAACGCGCCGCCCGACTGGAAGATCAACCTCGGCATCGACTGGACCGAGGACGGCTGGTTCGCCACCGCTGCCGGGCGCTATGTCGACGGGCGCACGGTCTACGACATCGGCCACACCCGCCTGTTCCGCAACACCCTGATCGCGCTGCAGGAGCTCGACCCCTACGCCGCGCTCGACCTGTCGATCGGCTACCGCTTCGCCATGACCGGTTCGCGCTTCGTCCGTTTCTCGGTCATGGACGTGTTCGACACCTCGCACGTCGAATTCTACCAGCCGACGGCGGAAAGCCTGGTCGTGGCCAACGAGACGCAGTACACCTCGGATGTGGGGCGGCAGATCACCCTGGCGCTGGGCTGGGACTGGTAACGCCCTGCCGGCAACGGCCAGCGGCCAGTAGACCGCACCCCACTGCCTCTTGGCACCCTCATCCCCATTCTACGCTTCCGGCAGATGCCTGACGAACGCGATGATGGTCCCGAAGACCGGGCGATGCAGGAGGCGGAGGAGCTGATGCGCCAGCGGCGCTTCCGCGACGCCGCACGCCGCTACCAGGACCTGCACCGCAAGCAGCCGACCGACCTGTGGACCTCGCTCGGCTTCGCCAGCGCGCTGGAGTGCGCCGGTGAGGTCGAGACCGCGGAACGCGTGCTCGAGGATGCCGCCACCCAGCACGGCCTGTCAGCCTCGCTGCACCGCTTCCGCCACCTCTTCTTCGTCCGCCGCGAGGACCTGCAGCGGGCTGGCGCCAGCCAACGCGCCCTGCGCCGGGACACGCTGGACGCCGGCGAGAGCGACCAGCTCGCCGACCTCTACTTCAACCAGGGACGCTACCACGAGGCCCTGGCCGAGCTCGAACGCCGTCTGGCCGAGGTCGACAACGCCAGCCCCGAGCGCGGCGGCCTGCTGGCGCGCAGCGGTGCCTGCCTGCGCCAGACCGGCGACGCCGAGACGGCGCGCGACCGCCTGCTGATGGCGTTGGCGCTGGATCCCGACGCGGCGTGGACGCTGGCCGAGCTGGCCGAGGCCGAACGCGCCCTGGGCCTGGCCGAGCAGGCGCGCACCCACTACCAGCAGGCCTTGCAGCTGTCGCCGGGCGACCACTGGACGCGCGGACATCTCGCCCAGCTCGAAAGCGAACAGGGCGACCGCAACGCGGCGGTGGAGCTGTACGAGGAGATCCTGCGCAACGAGCCGGCCGCCACCTGGGCCAAGGTCGAACTGGCCCAGATCATCGCCGAGAGCGATCCGGCGCGTGCTGGCGAGCTGTGCCGCTCGGCCATCGCCGACGATCCCGACTATCCCTGGGCCCATGCCCAGCTCGGCCAGCTGGCGCGCAAGGCCGGCCGCTTCGACGAGGCCCTGGCCGCCTACCAGCGCGGCCACAAGTCGGCACCCGAGGCGAACTGGATCCTGCACGAGGCCACCGAGGTGGCGCGGCAGATCAACAAGGACGACATCGCCGAGCGGCTGCTCGAACGCGCCCGCACCAGCGACCCCTACGACGCCACCACCCACGGCTACATAGCCGACCTGCGCCGGCACCAGAACCGGCTGCGCGACGCCGCGGCCCATCTCGAGCAGGCAGTGAGCATCGACCCCGACTACACCTGGGCCTGGCGCGAGCTGGCCGAGGTGCGCTCGCTGCTGAACGAGCACGATGCCGCCGACGAGGCGTGCAAGCGCGCGAGGGAACTGGCGCCCGATGACTCGGTCAGCGACGGGCTGGTCGCCTTCCTGCTCAAGCATCGCGGGGTGCGCGAACGCGGACTCCCCTGGCTCGAACGCGCGGTCGAGCGCCAGCCCGACTACCTGTGGGCCTGGCGCGAGCTGATCGAGCTGCATCTCGCCGTCGGCCACGCCGCCGAGGCCGAGACGGCGGTGCGCGCCGCCCTGGCCAAGATCCCTGATAGCGCGCCGCTGTTCGGCCTGCAGGCGGAGGCGCTGCGCCGGCTCGGCCGCCTGGCCGAGGCCGACGAGGCGGTGGGCAAGGCCCTCGCCATCGCCGGCGACGTGCCGCAGCTGTGGGCCCTGCGTGCCGAGATCGCGCTGATGCGCGAGCTGCCCGCCGAGGCGGTGGCCTGCGCGGGCAAGGCGGCCCGCCTCGACCGCGCGCCGGAGTACGCCACCCTGCACGCCCAGGCTCTGCTCGCCGCCGGCGACGACCGCCTCGCCGCGACGGAGCTGGCCCGCGCCATGGCCGGACGCCAGATCCCGGCCGCCGCCCATGAGCTGGCCGCCGCGGTGGCCGAGCGCCGCGGCGACCGCGCCGAGGCCCTCGCCCAGCTCGACCGCGCCCTCGCCCGCGGCGACGACGTGCGCCTGCGCATCCGCCGCGTGCGCATCGCCGTCCAGGCGGGCGACCGCGCCGCCGCCGAGGCGCTGCTGCCGCTGGTCGAGCAGGATGCCCCCCAGCCCTGGGCCGAGTTGGCCCTGACCCTGGCGATCGCCGGCCAGGCCACCGCGGCACGTCGGGCCGCCATGCGCCACGCCGCCGCCGCCCCGGCCGCCGCCGCCTTCCTGCATCTCGCCGAGGTCGAATGGCATCTCGGGGCTGCGACAGCGGCCGGCGAGCACATCGCCGCCGCGGTAGCCGCCGCCCCGGCCGATGCTGCCATCCGCACGCTGGCAGCGGTGATCGCCGAGCAGTCCGGCGAGCACGCGGCGGCCAGCAGCCATCTCGAAGCCGCCCTGGCGACCCGCCCGGAGGACCAGGCGCTGATGCGACAGGCCGCGCTCCTGCACGAACGCCTCGGCGGCGGGTCCGCCGCCGAGGCGGCGTGGCGGCGGCTGGCCGAGGGCGCGGCGCCCGGCGAGGCCCGCCACCTCGAGCTGTGCGCGGCGCTCTGGCGTCTCGGCCGGCTTGACGAGGCAGCACGCCTGTCCGAACCGCTCCTCGCCGGTCCCGCCACCGCCGACCTCGCCCGCCTGTGGCGCGATCGCGGCCTGGCCCTGGCCCGCCGCGACGGTCCGGCTGCCGGTCTTGCCGCGCTGGCGGCGCGCGGCGAGCTGCTCGGTGCGCACGGTCGCGTCCTCGCCATCCAGCTCGCCCTCGCTGCCGGCGAAGTGCGCAGCGCACGCGCCCACCTCGATGCCCTGGTGCCCGAGCATCCGCTCGAACGCCGCGCCCGCGATGTGCTCGCCGCACGCACGCTGCTCGCCGAAGGCAAGGCCGAGGCCGCCCTGGTGCAGGCCCGCGAAGCCGCGGTGCAGGCCCCGGGCGAGGAGGATCCGCTGATCGCCGCCGCCGACGCTCTCCTCGCGCTCGGCCGGCCGGCCGCCGCCCTCGACCAGCTCGATGGCGAGCCCGAGGATTGGCCGGCGGAACGCGCCGCCGTCGCCGCCTGCGTCGCTTTGCTGGTGCACGGCCCCGGCGCCGCCGCCGCCCGCCTCGCGCGCTGCCCGCGGCCCGGCGCGCATCCGCTCGGCCGGCTGATGGCCGCAGCCCTGCCCGGCGCCGCCGACGAGGCGGCGGGCGCGGCGCGTCTCGCCGATGTCGCTTCACTTCCGCCGTCCCTGGTCGGACCGCTCGCCGCCGCTCTGGCCCAGGCCCGCCGCCACGACCTAGCTGAACGCGTACAGCTGGCCGCCGCCGACTCCGCCCGCCGCCGTGGTCAGCCCGCCGCCGAGATCGCCGCAAGGCGCGCCGCCCGGCACCACCTGCGCGCCCGCTCCGGCGCCATCGCCGCGCTGCGCGACGCGTGGTCCGCCCGCGATCTGCCCAGCCTGCTGCGGCACCTCCTCCCATGACCGAAACCCTGCCCCTGTGGCCAGCCGGCGTCCCGTCGGCCGGCGTCGACCCCTCCTGCACGGATCGCGCCAGACTCGACGCGGTGCCGACCCTGACCCCGGTGGTCTGCGGCGCCGCTGGCGAGGCGCGCCCCGCCATCGTCGTGCTGCCGGGAGGCGGCTACAACCACCAGGCCGCCCACGAGGCCGAGCCGGTCGCCGAGTGGCTCGGATCGCTAGGCCTCGCCTCGGCCGTCTGCCGCTACCGCGTATGGCCGAACCGCCATCCCGCGCCGCTGCACGATGCCGAGCGCGCCATCCGCACCGTGCGCGCCAATGCCAAGTCCTGGGGCATCGACGCGAAGCGCGTCGGGGTGCTCGGCTTCTCCGCCGGCGGCCACCTCGCCGCCAGCGTCAGCTGCCTTGGCCAGCCGGGGAAGCCCGACCATCCCGATGCGATCGAGCGTCAGAACGGCCGGCCGGACGCCGCCGTGCTCTGCTACCCGGTGATCAGCTTCCAGCCGTGGAGCCACACCGGCAGTCGCGACGCCCTGCTGGGCAAGGGCGCCGATCCCGAGCTGGTGCGCCAGCTGTCCCTGGAAAACGCGGTGCACGACCGCGTCCCGCCGACCTTCCTCTGGTCGACCGCCGACGACCAGGCGGTCAGCGTGTTCAACAGCTTCCACTACGCCGGCGCCCTGCGCCGCTGCAACGTACCGTTCGCCATGTCGATCTATCCGACCGGCCGGCACGGTCTCGGGCTGGCCCAGGACGTGCCGCATGTGCGCGATTGGACGGCGGCGTGTGAGGCCTGGCTGAAGTCGCTCGGCTGGGTGGCGTAGCCGGCGGGTAACAACTCAGGCCGGGGCCCCGTCGCGCAGCGATGGGGCTGCCGCCGAGCGGCGGTGGGCGGATATCACCGCCCGCGGTTTCGGAACGAAACCGAGCTGCGACAGAGGCAGCGGGGACAGGCCCGAAGGGCCGCAGGGGCGGAGCCCCTGAGCAGTTGCGCCGGCGGCTCAGCGCCAACCCTGCGGCAGGCGCACCTCACCGGCCCGGGTCGTGGCGGCGACGGAGATGTGCGACACGCTCGAGGGCCCCTGCACCGCGACATCTCCGCAGCCGACCTGCACGTCGATCGCCGCCAGGTCCGCTGGATCGACGACCAGGCGCAGGCTCGCGCTCTGTTCGCTGAGCACGCCGCTGACAGCCAGTTCGATCCGCACCACGCCATCACCGCAGACCATCCGA
>JFJP01012243.1_pt1 | contig 15625 bp, 16 predicted proteins | sample 431651 | NCBI WGS metagenome assembly JFJP01 (sample SAMN02602958, study PRJNA72255) | Microbial mat metagenome, whole genome shotgun sequencing project. | biome: fresh water; feature: sink hole; material: water; isolation source: purple microbial (photo- and chemosynthetic) mats found in... | reverse complement strand
TTTTCACTGACCGGTGATTGGAGAAAGATACCATGCCTTTTTCTCAGATTACCTTGTTTTTTAGCTCTCAACCTTGCGTTGTAATACTAATGCCTTTGGATATTCAGGACACCGACGGAATTAAAACGTTATTCCACAATTGTTCAAGGAGCGTTGCCGTCCAGGAGGAACATGGCATGTTGTTGCAGGTCAGATGGGCAGGTGTGGCCGGTTACCAAAACATCTACCCAATTAGATCAATTTTGATGAGATTCTCTGACACCGTTTGTAAAGACAGGAGTGGGGAAGTTTTTTTATCCGAGTTCATTCAGGAAATCCGCTTTCACTAAAGTAATCCGCAAAATCACATTCCAACCAAAAATGGAAGGCTCGAAAGGAAATGCTTTGGGATTAAATAAATGGGGCAATTCTTTTGGATATAACCCTGATTTAGAATTCCGTGGGATGTCTGGTATATTATTTTCATAAGGCAGACGATGTTTATGACTATGTCGTCTGTAGGCGGGGAACCCTCAATTTTGTTAGGCAACCTGAGGGTTCTCTTGACACAACTAACTCCAAAGGTTATTAGGGTAAAATATTCACTATTATGACTGCCTACCAACGGTAGTTAATGTTCATGATTTACGCATCTGCGGAATTGTAATTTCTACAGGCATTTAATGATTCTCGAAAACGAAACCTTTTTGCATAAACGTTATCAGATTAAAGAGAACCTAGGGCAGGGAGGCATGGGATCTGTTTACCGTGCCATTGATCAGAATCTCAGTGTGGATGTAGCCGTAAAAGAAAATCTATTTACAACGGATGAGTATGCACGTCAATTTCGTTTGGAAGCGGTTATCCTGGCGAATATTCGTCACCCTAACCTTCCGCGTGTGTCAGACCATTTTGTCATTGCGGGCGAGGGGCAATATATTGTCATGGACTTTATCGAGGGCGAGGACCTGCGGCAACGTATGGAGCGAGTGGGTATTCTTCCGGAAGATGAAGTAATCCTAATCGGTGCGGCCATATGTGATGCGCTCTCTTATTTACATACGCGTACCCCACCTATTCTTCATCGTGATATAAAACCGGGTAATGTGAAAATCTCACCGGACGGGCATATCTTCCTGGTGGATTTTGGACTTGCCAAGGTTTATCAAGGGAATCAGGCAACCACAACTGGTGCGCGTGCTATGACCCCCGGTTACTCTCCGCCTGAGCAGTATGGAATGGCGCGAACTGATACACGCACGGATATTTATTCATTGGGCGCCACCCTCTACGCAGCATTAACAAGTGTCATCCCGGAGGATGGTCTGGCACGTGCGATGGATAATGCCCAACTCACACCGCTCCGAAAAAGAAACCCGGAAGTTTCCCGCCACCTTGCGGCTGCGATCGCAAAGGCTATGGAAGTGGATCCTGGGGACCGCTTTCAATCTGCGGAGGATTTCAAGGCAGCCCTGCTTAATTCCAAATCCATGACACAGCAATTGCTCGGCACGTATACAATTGCGCCGCCGCCCTCGGAAGATGAAAAGAAAAGCGATCCGTTGAAAGCCAATGCGTTGACGCATTCTTTACCGCCCGAAGAGTATCCTTTTGTATCTCCGCGGAAAAAGCAATTTGAGCGTGACCGTCGAATCCGCCGAATATTATTGTGGATATTGTTGGGCACCCTTGTTATGGGTTTCCTGGGTACTATGTTATTTTCTCCGAATTCGATGCCGGCATCAGCGCGAAAATTTCTCCCATTTTTGCCCTACGAGCAATCTACTGGCACCCCTGTGGGCGTGGATTTTGTTACTGAGATTATTCCGGAAGAGGCAACAGCAACTGCAACCATAATGCCCACCCAGACACAAACTATAATTCCCCTTGTTGTGCAAGGTGGCAGTCCCACACCAATTGGGGCGGACTTTCTACAAATTGCATATGCATCAACCCGTACGGGCGTTGCTCAAATATACCTCACTGACCTGCTCAGCGACAAAGCCATTGCTATTACTAATATGCCGGGTGGTGCTTGTCAGCCATTTTGGTCTCCGGATGGAAGCAGGTTGGTATTTATTTCTCCCTGTGCAATTAAGAAGGACACCTACCAGGGATCAGGTTTGTATATAATTAATGCAGATGGCACCGGCTTGAAGCAATTACCCGCCGCCCCAGGTGGTGGGGATTTTGAGCCAGCATGGTCTCCAGATGGAAAAACGGTCGCTTTTACGTCTCTGCGCGATGGATATATGCAAATTTATTCCTATGAACTTGATGGAGGTAATATCCGGCGCCTGGTAAAAACGGCCACCAATAAACCTGCTCGTCAGCCTTCATGGTCACCAAATGGCAGGCAGATTGTTTATGCCTACCAGAGAGTTACCACGTATGAATTATGGCAAATGAGCAGTTTGGGGTCGAATGAAAAACAGCTCTTTACAAGCGGTGATGTGCTTTCCAATCAATATCCCGTATGGTCTCCAGATGGAAACTATATTCTTTTCAGCCAGCGCAGGCAAACCGACTTCACCTTCCCTAATCTCTTCTCGATTAAGGTGGGAGTCGTCAATTCTGCTGTAAAAATTGACCTGCGAGTACTTTCAGTCGAGGATGTGGATTATTCGCCAGGTGGAAGTTGGATTGCATACGAAAGCGGCGGTGATCGGGGTTATCATGTGCTTTATTCCACGCCTTCAGGTGCAAATCAGGCCCGGATTACTGAAGATGTCACATTTGATGATTTTGATCCTGCGTGGCGTCCTGTTCAACAAATAAAAAATTAGATCCTTGTGAACCGCAGACTATAAAGAATTTAAACTTCCCTGGTTAATTTGACTTTCTGGTGCGTTATAAGAGCAGGTAAGGTAAAAGGGGAAAGTCACGCGATATTTCATCTTGTGTTGGATTTTTTAATCCAGGGGAAGGAATCAAACTGCGATTCACAAATGTTTTTAAGGACCCAGACCAAACCCTGGCACAATATAATGGTTTCTGGCATGGCTGCGGGAGTTTTCATTTAGGCATGAACCCAACTTATACGGTCACGCCTCTTTTGTAAACTCTTACACTCCTCTTATTGACGCTCTTCATTTTCGCATGTAGACTTATAGCGTTATGCCTGAGCTTACTGAAAGACAGCAAACCATTCTTCTGCTTCTCATACGCGATTATATTGAGACGGCGCAGCCTGTTGGTTCGAAACGGCTGGTGGAGCGTTTCCACCTTGCCCTCAGTCCTGCCACTGTTCGAAATGAAATGGCTGCGCTGACGGAGATGGGCTATCTAAGACAGCCCCACACTTCTGCCGGCCGCGTGCCAGCAGAAGAGGGTTACCGAGTCTTTGTTGGGCAAATGGGGCACAAGGCGGAATTGCCTGCATCGGTGCAAAATTCCATTTCACATCAATTCTTTCAGGCACGGCCCGATGTTGACCAGTGGATGACGCTTGCAGCGTCGGTGCTGGCACATCAATCGCAGGGAGTTTCGCTTGTTACAGCACCGCATGCGGAAACACTTCGTTTTAAGCATGTGGAGTTGATATCCACACAGGGGCGACAGGTGTTAATGGTGTTGGTGATGGATGGTGGTGAAGTTAAGCAGCAGATTTTGACCTTGGCTGAACCTGTGTCTCAGACCCGGTTGACCCAGGTGGCGATGCGGCTCAACGCATTGCTGGCGGGTCTTTCGATGGAAGCCATTGCCGCCCTTTCATCCCGTACTGAAGCATTGGAACAGGACATCATTATGCTGATGGTTCAGGATATGAAGCGCACCTCGGAGAATGTTTCTGGTGAGATTTACACCGATGGTTTGACCAATGTTTTGAGCGAACCTGAATTTGCTGAGACAGACGAAGCCCGCTGGGCGATGCATCTGTTTGAAGAACGTTCGACTTTGCAAGGATTACTTGCGCGTGCGTCTACCCATAGTAGCGTGGGTGGTTTGCAGGTGCTGATCGGTGGCGAAGGAGGTTGGGAAGAACTTCGTCAATGTTCGATGGTGATTGCCAGATATGGCGTCCCAGGTCTGGTGACTGGTACGCTGGGCGTTTTAGGTCCCATGCGCATGTCCTATGCGCGTACAATTCCCACCGTGAGGTATGTCGCGGGTTTGTTAAGTAATCTGGTAAATGACAATATTGCCAGCGAATAATATTTTGGAATCGGAAAGCTTGCTTTCCGATTTACATAAAACGTGATGAGAGTGAGAGCATGACCGATAAAAAGAAGCATAAACATGAAGATGAAGCAACCGAGACCAAGCCCGCAATCGAGTCTGCATCCATTAATGGTGACCAGACTAAGCCAGAGTTGGATGCTTTAAAAAACCAGTTGGCAGAAGCTGAATCCAAAGTGTCCGAATACAAGGATGGCTGGGCAAGGTCGCAGGCGGAGTTTCAGAATTATAAAAAACGCATTGAGCGCGATAACGAGTTGACTTATGCCAGCATGAAGGGCGATATTGTAAAAAAAGTTTTGCCCGTACTGGATGACCTGGAACGTGCTCTGCAAAACCGTCTTGCCGATGACGCATGGGCGAATGGCATTGAACTTATTGCGCGTAAACTGCAGAATATTCTGGAGAGCGAAGGTGTGAAGCGTATTGAAGCAAAGGGCACGGCATTTGATCCGAACTTCCACGAGGCAATTACGCACGAACCATCCGACGAAGCGGGAAGTGGATATGTGATTGATGTAGTGCAAAACGGATATATGCTTGGTGAGCGTGTGATCCGACCCGCGCTAGTGAGGGTGGCGCAGTAAATTCAGGTAAAAGCTGAGGGTTTAAGGTCCATGGTTTTGACTTTCAACCTTTCACAATAACATAGGAGCAATCATGGCAAAAATTATCGGCATTGATCTTGGGACGACAAATTCGGTCGCTGCAGTAATGAGCGGCGGTGAACCGATCGTGATCCCGTCGGCGGAAGGGGAGCGCCTCGTACCTTCAGTGGTGGCGGTGAATAAAAATCACGAGCGCCTGGTTGGGCGTGTGGCGCGTAATCAGGCGATCACCAACCCGAATAACACCATTTTTTCAGTAAAGCGTTTTATGGGACGTAAAGCCAATGATGCACAAGTAGAGCATACAAAGAAGCGTGTTCCTTATGCGGTGACTGCGGCTGATAATGGCGATGTGCGTGTGAATCTGGATGAGAAGGACTATTCACCCCCTGAAATTTCGGCGATGATCCTGGCAAAGATCAAATTGGACGCAGAGGCGTATCTAGGCGAACCGATTACCCAGGCGGTAATTACCGTGCCTGCATATTTCAATGATGCCCAGCGTAACGCCACCAAAGATGCGGGTAAGATCGCAGGATTGGAGGTGTTGCGGATCATCAACGAGCCGACCGCTTCCTCCCTGGCATATGGACTCGATAAAAAGAAAAATGAAATTATTGTAGTGTACGACCTTGGCGGCGGTACCTTCGATGTGTCCATTTTGGATGTGGGCGAAGGCGTATTCCAGGTGCGTGCCACGAGCGGTGATACTTTTCTAGGCGGCGATGATTTTGACTTGCGTATTATGGATTATCTGATCGAGCAATTCAAGAAGGATAACGGTATTGACTTGCACAAAGACCGCCAGGCTCTACAGCGGTTGAAAGAAGCATCTGAAAAATCAAAGATCGAACTCTCGACCATGATGCAAACGGAAATTAATCTGCCTTACCTGACTGCTGATGCGAGCGGACCAAGGCATCTGGTAATGACCATGACCCGCGCAAAGTTGGAACAAATCACTGCTGATCTTGTTGACCGGACCATTGCCCCTGTTAAACAGGCACTGTCTGATGCCGGCTTAAAAGCGGGTGACATCAATGAGATCGTGTTGGTGGGGGGAATGACCCGTATGCCTGCCATTCAAGACCGCGTGCGAGCATTTTTTGGCAAAGACCCTCACAAGGGAGTTAATCCCGATGAAGTCGTGGCAATTGGTGCAGCGATTCAAGCTGGTGTATTGGGTGGAGAGGTGAAGGACATTCTCCTGTTGGATGTAACTCCGCTGACGCTTTCCATTGAGACATTGGGTGGAGTTGCAACTCCTCAAATTGAGCGCAATACGACAATCCCCACTCGCCGCAGTCAGGTTTTTTCTACTGCGTCAGATAGTCAAACGCAGGTCGAGATTCATGTTTTGCAAGGTGAACGCCCTATGGCAGGCGACAATAAGTCTCTGGGCAAGTTTATTTTGGATGGTATCCCCCCCTCACCACGCGGTGTTCCCCAAATTGAAGTGACCTTCGATGTGGATGTGAACGGCATCATAAAAGTCAGTGCAAAAGATAACGCGACTGGGCGTATGCAACACATAACCATTACTGCTTCCTCTGGCTTGAGCGAGGTGGAAGTTGAAAAGATGCGTAAGGATGCTGAGATCCATGCAGAGGAAGATCGTATTCGCAGAGAGATGATCGAAGCACGTAATGGTGCAGATAATATGATCTATGCCGCTGAAAAAGCCATCCGTGAGTTTGGCGATAAAGCTCCGTCGGACATTCGCAGTGAAATTGAAGCTAAAATCACAGATCTCAGGTCTGTGCTTAAGGGTGAGGATGCGGTGAAGATCAAAACTGCTACAGAAGCCCTGGGGCAGTCCGTCCAAAAGATTGGCGCGTCGGTTTATGAACAGGGAAAGTCTGAAGGCGGCAGTGAATCAGCGTCCAATCCTGATGCAGACCCTGAAGTTGTCGATGGTGAAGTGAAGGAGTAAGTTGAGTCGAAGTTCAAAAGCCCAAGGCTTTTGAACTTCGACATTCAACGTTTTTATTATGAGCAGTAATCGAGATTATTACGAAATTCTTGGTATTCAACGGAATGCGAGCGACGACGAGATCAAAGCAGCATTTCGTAAGCTTGCGCGCCAGTATCATCCCGACGTGAGCAAGGAAGAACATGCCGAAGAGAAATTCAAAGAGATCAACGAAGCCTACGGTGTGCTTTCGGATTCTGACAAGCGCGCGCGTTATGACCGCTTTGGTAAAGAGGGACTTGGTGGCATGGGCGGTTTTCAGCATGATTACTCTGCAGACTTTGGTGACTTGTTTGAAGAAATTCTTGGAGGCTTTGGCTTTTCATCGGGACGCCAGTCGCGCAATGCAAAGCGCCCGCGACGTGGGCGTGACCTGCAATTGCAGGTCACATTGACATTTGAGGAATCGGTCTTCGGTGTTGAAAAAGAGATCGAATTTCAACGTGAAGAGACCTGTTCGCGTTGCGCAGGCTCAGGCGCAGAACCAGGCACACCACCTGTCAAATGTTCAGCCTGCAATGGTCAGGGTGAGGTGCGTCAGGTGCGCCAAACCTTTTTGGGTCAGATGGTACAAACAGCAACTTGTCCCACTTGTAACGGTCGAGGCGAAATAATTTCTGCGCCATGTAAAACCTGCCGTGGCGCTGGATTGGAACGCAAGAATGTTAAAAAGAAAGTGCAAATTCCCGCTGGCGTGGATGTTGGTACACAAATCCGTTTGACGAATGAAGGCGGTCCTGGTGTGTTTGGCGGTCCCAATGGGAGTTTATTCATTGTCTTGGATGTAAAGCCGCATCAATTTTTCAAACGTCGCGAGAACGATATTTTGCTGAATCTAGATATTAATGTAGCACAAGCCGTGCTTGGTGCGGAAGTAAAAGTTCCAACGATTGATGGCGATGAAAAATTAAAAATTCCCGCAGGTACACAACCTGGGAAAATTTTCCACATCAAAGGCAAGGGCGTGCCGCATGTTCGCAGTAAACATCAGCGCGGTGATCAGATGGTGATGGTGAACATCGCCATTCCTTCCAAGTTAACCAAGGAACAGCGCGAATTATTTGAGAAATTGGCGGAGAGTTTGGGTACATCAGTCAAACCACAGGAGAAAGGGTTTCTTGATTGGTTGAATGATGCCTTTGGGGGGTGAGAGTAGCGAGAAGAAATTAGTGATGAGTGACGGGCGGATGAATGTCTGCTTGTCACTTTTCATTTATAATCTTTTGCATGCTGCAGAAAATTTCGGAGAGTGGATTTATAAAGAAGTGGACTTTTTTATTGGAACTCTGTATTTTTCTTTTATTCAAAACGGGACATGATTTTTCTGCTTCGAATGTCTGAGGATTAGAAATGGGCTTTCCCATGTGATGCAACAATGATTTGGGACGGTCTTTCGGAATCCAGTGAGAGAGAAATGCTGAAAAAATAGGATTGAAAAGAACTGTGAATGGATGGCAAAGTGGTTATATAACTGCGTAACGGTTATTGCCAAATCCCAATGAGAATAAATGAAAGCCGGTAAACTTGTATTATTTAACTGAGATCATGTATGCCGAATTTTCTGCGTTGGCTTTTTTCATGATCGAAAAGGAACGGGTTGATGTTCACGGCGCGGATCTGATTCGTGTTTACGATGCTTTACAGATACGATGCAAACAGGTACTTGTGATGACGATAATGTGTAAAACACCATGATGTCTTTTTTATTGAGAGTGTGGCGTACTTTTCCGTCCTGGTTTCACCTGCTTGTTTCCCGCATGCTTCGCCCAAGGTTTCGTGTGGCGGTTGCGGCGATGATTTTTGATAATCAGGGACGAATCCTTCTTTTTAAGCATACCTATCGGAAATTTGAGTGGGGCATCCCTGCGGGTGGATTGGAGCATCATGAACAACCTGAAAGTGCAATTGTTCGTGAATTTTTTGAAGAGGTTGGGATGCAAATTAAAGTCCAGAAATTATTGCTGGCTGAATGCGCGAAGGAAGATCATCATGTTAGCCTGATTTATTTGTGTAAAATACTAAGTGGGACATTTCAGGAAAGCCTTGAAATCTCGGAGATGAAGTATTTTGATGTAAACAGTCTGCCGCAGATGTTGTTTGCAGAAAAAGAACTTATCAGGAAAATTACAAGCGGTGTAATTCCAGAAAGTAACCAATTTATCAATTTACCATGATCAACATTTTTCTTATCGGTATCGGCGGTTTTTTTGGATCGATCCTGCGCTATCTAGCCAGTGGATATGTCCAGCAAGCCTCGAGAAGCATTGACTTTCCCTACGGTACGCTTGTCGTTAACGTGCTCGGCTGTTTTATCATTGGTTTCCTCGCCCAACTTGCCGAAGATCGTGGTGTGTTCACAAATCAATCGCGACTGTTTGTGTTGGTTGGCTTTTTGGGCGGATTTACCACTTTCTCGGCATTTGGAAATGAAACCCTCAATCTGGTGCGTGAGGGGCAAGCCATGAACGCCCTGACAAACGTTGGCGCGAACGTGTTTTTAGGATTGCTTGCCGTTTGGCTGGGTCGTACCATTTCATTTTTAATCTGGAGATAATCATGCACCTACCTGAAGAAGGCTCTCTTATGCGGATTTTCATTGGTGAAGCGGATAGGCACGAAGGCAAGCCGCTCTACGAATGGATCGTTCTGCAAGCTTGTGCACAGGGCATTGCTGGCGCAACCGTCCTGCGGGGAATCATGGGGTTTGGCGCGAATACAAGGGTGATTCATACATTCAAAATCGAATGTCTTTCCGAAGATCTGCCCATCGTTGTAGAAATTATTGATACAAAAGAAAAACTCGAGACCTTCCTTGATTTAATAGATCCACACATAAAGGCGGGTATGGTCACGCTTGAAAAAGCGGAGATCAAGTTCTACCGTGCAAATAAAAACTAACCCTGGAGAGCAATTATGAATTGGCTTGAAGTTTCATTGACTGTAAACGGCGAACTTGCCGAATCTGTTGCGGATGTTTTTGCCCGGTTTGCACCCAATGGGGTGATGACTGAACAGGGGGTAAAGTTCCTGGATGACGAAGATGAGGGCACCGCAACGGGGCCCATCACCGTCCGTGCTTATTTGGAAGTCAATGATCAATTGGAAGAAATGCGGCAAAAACTTGAAGAATCGCTTTTTTATTTGGGGATGATAACCCCCGTGCCGGCTCCCATCTACAAGCAGATCGCAGACCAAAACTGGATGGAAGCCTGGAAACTTCACTACAAGCCTATTCTCATCGGACAGCAACTTCTCATCCTGCCTGCCTGGCTGGAATCTCCAGATCCCAAGCGTATTCCCATAAAAATTGACCCAGGTATGGCATTTGGCACCGGGACACATCCCACTACCCAACTGTGCTTAGAACTGATGGAAAGTTCGTCAATCGTTATTCGTCGTTCGAAAATCGCCATAGACGTTGGCTGTGGGTCTGGCATCCTCTCCATTGCTGCTCTTAAACTCGGTGTGGAAAAAGTCCTTGGTGTGGATATTGACCTTGATTCTGTCAAAAACTCTCGCGAGAACGCCGATCTCAATGGAGTGGGGGATGAATTGTTGCTTGGTCAGGGGTCTGTGACCGAGATTCTGCGCGGCGATTTTGCCTTTAAATCTGCGCCATTGGTGGTGGTAAACATCCTTGCCCCGATTATCATCCGCCTGTTCGATGCTGGCCTTGCAGACCTAGTTGAAGCGGGTGGCGAGATCATTCTCAGCGGAATCCTCGAACATCAAGCAGGGGGTGTTACCGCCGCCGCAGAGGCTAAGGGATTAAAGCTCGATGATCAACGTCAAATGGGTGATTGGGTGGCACTGAAAATGTCGCGTGAAGTATAATCTTGACTAACTATGGATCGTCGTAAACTGTTTAACTATCTTTTACTTAATATCTTTGTATCTGCTGCGGTCGCGGGCGGGATGCTTTTCTGGTATGACCGCAATTATCGTGCCAGTTTGTCCATTGTGCCGCAGTCCGCGCCTGTTGGTAACGAGGCGGAACCAGTTTCCACGCTCAACCCGCAGACTGATATCCCCGTTAAAATTAGCAGTGTTGTAGGTGCAGGCACGCTGGGTTCCGAAATTGTCGTCGTCAAATTTGAAGGTGAAGGTGAATTGAATTTGGCTTCGTGGCAGCTCAAGGATGAAGACGGAAGTATTTTCAAATTTCCGAAGATTACTCTGTACCCAAACGGCGCAGTCCAGGTTCACACCACCATCGGTACAGATACCGTCATTGACCTCTATTGGGGCATAGGGGAAGCTGTATGGAGTTCAGGTGAAACCGCCCGCCTTTTCGATGCGCAGGGCAGCCTGAGGGCTGTGTATCGGGTTCCGTGATGAGAAGATATTGTACTGCGCGTGATTATTTACTCTGCATTTGTCATCTTACAGACTATTAAGCTTATAGACTAACTGACCATGACCCAAGCTCTCTACCGAAAATATCGCCCCAAAGGATGGGATACCGTAATTGGACAAGACCATGTTGTCCAAACGCTAACCAACTCCATTAAAGCAGACCGCGTTGGTCATGCCTATCTTTTTGCTGGTCCTCGCGGGACGGGGAAAACGACGGTTGCGCGCCTGCTTGCCAAGGCGGTCAATTGTCTCAACGAGGATCCCACCAAAAGACCCTGCAACGAATGTGATTACTGCAAAGCCGTCAATGAAGGTCGTTTCATGGATCTTATCGAAATTGATGCGGCTTCAAATACCAGCGTCGATGATGTTCGCGACCTTCGTGACAAAATCAACTTTTCGCCTTCCCAAGGCAAATATAAAATCTACATTATCGATGAAGTCCACATGTTGTCCACCGCGGCGTTCAATGCCCTTCTTAAAACACTCGAAGAGCCACCGCCGCACGCTATCTTTGTCCTTGCAACCACCGAGATTCACAAAATCCCCGCCACTGTTTTGTCACGCTGCCAGCGTCACGAATTCCGCCGCGTACCGGTGGATGAAATCGTTGCCAATCTCAAGCATATTGTTGAAGCCGAAAACCTTGTTGCCGATCACGAAGCCCTAACTCTCATCGCTCGTCAATCTGCAGGTGGAATGCGCGACGCACAATCCCTGCTCGACCAACTTGCCTCTACAGGTTCGAGGATCACGCTTTCCCTTGCGCAAACTGTCCTTGGCACTGCCACAAGCAAAACTGTCCTTGATGTCATCACGTCCATTCTTGACCGTCAACCCGCACATGGATTGGAGACTATCCACAAGGCCCTTGATTCTGGCGCCGACCCGCGTTCGCTCGCGCGTCAAATTGTTGAGTATATGCGCGGTCTTATGCTGATTCAAATGGGTAATATTGATCAAGTTGAAGCCACACGCGACTTCAAGATACAAATGGATATGCACGCGAAATCATTTAGCACCACTGATGTATTGCGAATGATGAAAATTTTCAACAACGCGGCGACGGATTTGCGTGGTGGATGGCAGCCTTCATTGAGTATTGAGCTGGCTCTTGCGGAGGTGGTGGATACCCCGGCTGTTTCTCTGTATGCAGCCTCCATGCCCCAGTCTGACTCCGTTCCCCAGATAAAAGAAAAGCCCACTGCCCCCCCCGTATTAACCCAACCAAAGGGGGAGGCAGTTGAGGCGCTTGTTGTGGATAAAACCGCCGTTAATGCAGGTGATATTATCAAATCTTGGAAGCATCTGTCATCCTCCCTGCCAAAATCCCAGGCAAATTTGGCAGCATTGTTGAACTCAGTTAAAATGATTGATGTGCAAGGGAAAACTCTCGTGCTTGGTTTGGCCAGTGACGTGCTTGTTTCAAAGATCGATAAGCCTGATCAAATCGAAATTATCCAAAAATTGATCAGGGATAATTTCAATGTTGAATTATCTGTTCGCTGTACCGTCACCAACGCCAAAGGAAAAATTCCCGCCAACGTGGCCCAGGACGGCATGGTCGCTGCAGCCATCCAACATGGCGGCGAAGTGGTGGATATGGATTGAAGGGTTTGATGAGCGGTTTGGAACTCCCCCGACTATTTGACTATTATATTACCTAACCTAACCAGGAGACTAATTTATGGCAAAAGGATTCAATCGTGGTCCCGCCGCAATGGGCGGACAGGGCGGAATGATGCAGCAGATTCAAAAGTTGCAAAAGCAAATGGAAGAAGCGCAAGCTAAGCTTGCCGATGAGTTAGTTACAGCAACTGCCGGCGGCGGCGCAATAAAAATCGTTATGACGGGCGACCAGAAATGCAAATCTGTCGAAATTTCCCCCGAATTTCTAAAAGATGCTGACCCTGAAATGCTGCAAGATATGGTACTTTCCGCTGTCAATATGGCACTTGATCAATCACGTGAACTTGCCAACCAGAGACTTGGTCCGCTTTCAGGTGGGTTGCCGTTCTAGAAATGATGGATTTATTATCCGGAGGCGCCCTGGCATTACAGGACTTGCAGACTTTTCATAAAAAACTCGATAAAGAAAAGCAATTTGACCAGGATATGGTTAGAAATATTGCATATCTTTCCGGAGAGATCGGCGAATTAGTTTCTGCGATACGAAGACTTCAGAAGGTGCAAAGTTTGTCTGAAGAAATCGAAGCTCGAGACCAGGTTGGGGAAGAGCTGGCAGATTGTTTGGCGTATGTTGTCAAGTTGGCTAATTATGCAGAGATTGACTTGCATGAGGCGTATGTTAATAAAATGCGCCGAAATTTAAAACGTGAATGGCGGCCTAAAACAAATGATTCTTCCTGAATCCATCCAGTCCCTTATTACTGCCCTTGAGCGCCTGCCAGGTATTGGTCCAAAATCTGCCTCGCGCCTGGCATTTTACCTTTTACGCGCCTCTGAAGATATTGCACAGGACTTGTCTACTGCGTTGGCGAATCTTAAGGCCAATACCGCCTTTTGCCAGGAATGTTTCAATATCACCGAAGCAGGACGAGATCGTTGTGAGATTTGCGAGTCGCCCAAGCGCGAAGGTTCAATCATTTGTGTCGTCGAAGAAGCGCTGGATGTCCTTGCTCTTGAACGTACCGGTGGTTTTCATGGTAAATATCATGTCTTGCAGGGAGTTTTGTCTCCCATTGAAGGTGTCGGTCCTGACGATCTTAAGATCAAGCAGTTGGTGCTCCGTGTTGCCAGTGGGAAAGTGAAGGAAATCATTCTTGCCACCAACCCCAGTATGGAAGGTGATGCAACTGCACAATATTTGCAAGGGCAGTTGAAACCATTCGATGTGCATGTTACACGTCTTGCGCGCGGTCTGCCTGTTGGCGGCGACCTTGAATATGCCGACCAAAATACGCTGCTCCGCGCTTTATCTGGCAGACAGGAAATGGATTAGCAATCAGCCCCGAAAAATGGGCTGATTTTTTATTGTAACAACGCTTTCAAGACATCTTTTAATTCCGGGATTTGAGTTTCATGTTTGAATCCATTCAGGCGCTGATAAATTTTTGCAGCCGCTTTGTGGAATTCGTTTGGTAAACCAGCTTCGTCAAATGTGTCAGCAATTTCCATCATTTCCCCTTCAAACCTCCATGCTTTGGCAGTGACCCGCTTTGTCCTTTGGTTTGTTTTTTCTGAAAACCCATCTTCATCCTGATCCCATTGCTGATACAGTTCGTCTCGTACTTCATTCCATTCCGCTGTTGCAAGGACTGCACTTAAAAGGGCGGTTGTCCCTTTTGAGTAGGCTGCATAACACATCTTTAACGCAGATGCCTTGCCAACTTTATCGCTGATCACCTTAGTCTCCAGCGGTCCGTGTGAAAAAATGGAAGAGATATGTTCTGCTTTGATGCCGGACAGAAATAAACAAGTGCCTTTCGGCTCCCAAGCGGGTCCGCCAATTATTCCCCCGTCCACAAAATCAATTCCATTGGTTTCCATTTTCCCGCCAATGGTTCGCGCCCGTTTTGGAGATATGGCATTCGCGTCCAGATATAAACCCGAAAACCCGGCCATCATTACCGAGTTAGCCACTTCTTCGGCAGCATGCGGTGGGCATACACTGAAGATAGCATCGCAATTTTCACACAGCTTTGCAAGTGATGTTATTTTGCGTAGTTCATGTTTCTCCGCCCGCATTAGGGTTTTATTACTTCGTCCTTCCGCCAGCCAGTACACATGATGTCCGTTAATGATCGCTGCCGCTGCGATTGAGATCCCCATTTCACCCGGGTGCAAGATTCCAATGTTCATGACAACTCCTTTCCGCTGAATGTAATACTTCTGATACATATTACCATCCTGTCTGTTACTTCTGGAGTGACATCCTAACTTCTGGTGTTCAAGCAAGTTGCTTGAGAAACATGGACGTGTTGATAATTTTGCCAGGCTGCACAGATCAGGCGAATTCATAATAACGATGGGGGAGTTATTTGATCGGTGGTGACTCCAAAGAGCTCAGCAGGCTTATTGATCATGATGCGGCTAAAAATATGGGGGGAATGGTTGGTGTAGTTTCCAAAGCCGGGTCAAATATTAATGATCGTGCGCGGGACTCTGATCTATGATGGCTGAGAGAGGATGGAGTCTGGGTGTGATAAAATTTTTTCGAAATATTAATTCAATGGTTGTTATCGGCGCTTGTAAACAGATAGAAAGATCTTGCAATATTTTAAGGTTGGGATGTCTTTTGGCTATTGACAAAGTTAGGGAAATACATATAATTGCCCTTCGCCAGTAAAAACGAAAAAGATTTCGTCACCTAGACAAATCGATGACAACTGAGTAACCGTCTTACATCGAAGACTCAAAGCAGTGGTTTTATATCTGATGAGCCGATGCAAAAGAAAGCATCGGTGTTTTGGTCTGTGTAAAACCTTGACAGATGGTTATAGAGCAGATAAAATATCGTCCGCTCAAATGGCAAGCACCTTAACAACTGAACAGTGATAGGAAACAAAAT
>JFJP01040808.1_pt1 | contig 15629 bp, 13 predicted proteins | sample 431651 | NCBI WGS metagenome assembly JFJP01 (sample SAMN02602958, study PRJNA72255) | Microbial mat metagenome, whole genome shotgun sequencing project. | biome: fresh water; feature: sink hole; material: water; isolation source: purple microbial (photo- and chemosynthetic) mats found in... | reverse complement strand
TTACCTTCTTCAATATATTTCTTAGCATTATCCCAAGCGCCACCAGCATTAGCCATAAATACAGCCAAAATAAATCCAGTAGATGTACTACCTATTAATAATCCCATAACACCTGGAACTCCAAAAATTAGTCCTGTTAATACGGGTATAGCAATAGCAAGTAATGAAGGTAATAACATTTCTTTTTGAGCGCCTTTTGTAGAAATTTCAACACAACGAGCATAATCAGGCTCAGCTTTACCTTCTAAGATTCCAGCAATTGTTCTAAATTGACGACGAACTTCTTCTACCATTGCTTGTGCAGCTCTACCAACAGCTAACATAGTTAAACCGCAGAAAAGGAATGCAGCCATTGAACCAAGAAAAGCGCCCACAAGTACTTTATAGTTCATAAGATCAACTTGGTAATAATTCATAACGTCAGTAATTTGAGCTTTATGAATATCAATACCTGTAGCATCCAAGAAAGCCTGAGCTTTTTCAGGAACCCTTGCTAATGCAACTTTAATTTCTTCAACATACGAAGCTAAAAGAGCTAAAGCCGTAAGTGCAGCAGAACCGATAGCAAAACCTTTACCTGTTGCAGCAGTTGTATTTCCTAATGAATCTAATGCATCAGTGCGTTTACGTACGTCAGGTCCTAATCCGCTCATTTCAGCATTACCACCAGCATTATCAGCAATAGGTCCATAAGCGTCAGTTGCTAAAGTAATACCTAATGTTGATAACATACCAACAGCAGCAATTGAAATACCGTATAAACCAAAACCAATTCCACCATATACAAATTGACCATCAACATAATTATAAGCAGCTAATAAATAAGCAGCAACAATAGATGAACAAACGATTAATACAGGGATAGCCGTAGAAATCATACCAACGCCAATACCATTTATAATAACGGTAGCTGGTCCAGTTTGAGTTGCAGCAGCAATAGTTTGGGTTGGTTTATAACCAGAAGATGTGTAATATTCAGTAATTTTACCAATACCAATACCACCAACTAAACCAGCCATCATTGATCCCCAAATACCTACAGCATTAGGAATGTCAAGATATTTTAAAATGAAAAATGAAAAAATGGCAATAAACACAGAGCTAACATTAACTCCACGACCTAATGCGCTTAATAATTGTTTTTGAGTTGCACCTTCTTTAGCCTTAACTAAGAAAATACCTAATATTGAAAGAACAATACCTACAGCAGCAATAACCATAGGAGCAATAACTGCATTAAATTGAACTGTGACACCTAAGCCAGCAAAACAAGCAGCACCTAAGGCAGCTGTAGAAAGAATAGAACCACAATAAGATTCATATAAATCGGCACCCATACCAGCCACATCACCTACGTTGTCACCTACGTTGTCAGCAATAGTTGCAGGATTACGTGGATCATCTTCAGGAATACCAGCTTCCACTTTACCAACGAGGTCAGCACCTACGTCTGCGGCTTTTGTGAAAATACCACCACCTACACGAGCAAATAAAGCTTGTGTTGATGCACCCATACCAAATGTTAACGTTGTTGTTGTAATTATGATAAGTTTCATTGATGGATCGGCTGCAATAACTGCATTGGTTGTATTATCTAGGGCTCCAATGATGTAATTAAGTGCCCAAAACCATATAGAAATATCTAACAAACCTAAACCTACAACCACTAAACCCATTACTGCACCTGAACGAAATGCTACCCTTAAACCATCATTTAACGATTTTTGAGCTGCAAAAGCGGCACGAGCAGAAGCATAAGTTGCTGTTTTCATACCAAAATAACCAGCTAAGCCTGAGAAGAAACCCCCAGTAATAAAGGCAAAAGGAACCCATGGATTTTGTATGTTCAAGACATAAGCCATAACTACAAAAATTGCGGTTAAGATAACAAATACAATTGCTACAATCTTGTATTGTTGTTTAAGATACGCCATAGCTCCCGTTCTAACATGCAAAGCTATTTTTTTCATCATATCTGTTCCTTCACTCTCCTTCATCATAGTTTTGAAGAAGTACCAAGCGAAGACCAAGGCTAACGTGGCCCCAGCAGGAACCAACCAAAATAAATTGTTTATCATAATAATAATATTTAATGAATTAATTTAATGAATATTTATACAAAAAAACGTGTCAAAGGTATATAAAAAAGATTTTACTTTCCTAATGTGTTTCAAAAATAAAAGGCCAAAACAATAAAAAAACTTTTATAATAAAATGCATAAATATACATTATCCGGCCCATCCTTCCCTATCTAAACTCCTGTAGTGAATGGCTTCCGCCAGATGCTGTACTTCAATATTACTTGCATTATCTAAATCTGCAATGGTACGTGACACTTTTAAAATTCGATCATATGCCCTTGCAGAAAGCCCCAAACGCTCCATTGCTGTTTTCAGAAGCTGCTGTCCCGATTCATTAATTTTACAAAACTCCTTCTGCAAGCGTGCATTCATCTGTGCATTACAATGGATACCTTTTTCATTTGCATACCGTATACTCTGAATTTCGCGGGCCTTGGTAACCCTTTCGCGAACCGCAGCACTGGTTTCTGAACTTTTTAATTGTGATAGTTTTTCAAAGGGTACCGGTACTACCTCCAAGTGAATGTCAATTCTATCTAATAAAGGACCTGATAGTTTATTAAGATATTTTTGTACTATACCCGGACCGCAAACACATTCTTTTTCGGGATGGTTATAAAACCCACAGGGACAAGGATTCATAGAGGCTACCAACATAAAACCTGCCGGATAATCAACACTAAAACGCGCCCTGGAAACTGTTATATGTCTATCTTCCAAAGGTTGACGCATTACTTCAAGTACCGTTCGTTTAAATTCAGGCAGCTCATCTAAAAACAATACTCCGTTATGAGCCAAAGAAATTTCACCGGGTTGGGGAAAAGTTCCACCACCAACCAATGCTACATCACTAATAGTGTGATGGGGTGCTCTAAAGGGTCTATATGTTATCAAGGCAGTTTCTTTATCTGTTTTTCCAGCTACCGAATGTATTTTAGTAGTCTCCAGCGCTTCTTCCAATCCCATGGGTGGTAAAATACTTGGGATTCGTTTGGCCAACATGGTTTTTCCTGCTCCTGGTGGACCTATTAAAATTATATTATGGCCCCCCGCAGCTGAGACTTCTAATGCTCTTTTAACATTTTCCTGCCCTTTTACATCTGCAAAATCAACATCGTATTGATTGATATGATCCTTTTCAAATAAGGGTTTGTCCGATTTATAAGGCTTTATAACACAAACTCCATCTAAAAAATCTGTTACCTGCTGCAAATTAGTAACGGCAATAACATCTATGCCTGTTACAACAGCTGCTTCAGGAGCATTTTGCAAAGGCAAAATTATTCCTTTATAACCTTCCGACCGCGCAGTAATGGCTATAGGCAATGTTCCTTTAATAGATTGCAGACTTCCATCGAGACTCAATTCACCCGCGATAATATAATCTTTTAAAAGTGAGGGGGAAATCTGCTCAGAAGCAGCCAAAATACCTACCGCCAATGGCAAATCATATGATGATCCTTCCTTTCTAACATCGGCAGGAGCCATATTAATGACCACTTTTCTTCCTGGCATGTTATATCCAAATGTTTTTAAGGCTGATTCAATTCTTTGCTGACTCTCTTTTACGGCACTATCAGGCAATCCGACCATATAAAAATTAACACCCTGGGTGATATTTACTTCAATGGTTATGGTGGTAGCATCAATACCTAATACTGCACTACCAAAGCATTTTACGAGCATGGTTTAAGGTTTTATATCCGGGACAAATATAGAAGAAATACAATAGGATGCATCTCCGGTATAAAAATTTATTGATTTATTTTTAAAAGTCCCTCAGGACAAGTTACTCTGATGCTTTTAGCATCATCATTTATTTCTAAAATAATATCGTCATGCCATGGAATATAGACTTCATGACCCTCTATCAATAAAACAATTAAAGGATTTTTTGGCAAATCAAGTAATTCGGTTACTTTACCCAAACTTCCTAACACCGTATCTATTACTGAATAACCAGTTATAGGATGCATTTCGTTTTCAAGCAGTTCATCCTCCTCTTCTTCAATAATGCAATCTTCGGGCAAAAATGTTTCCAAGCCACAAAAAGGCAATGCTCTTTCAGGCGAATCAATGCCTTCTAATTTAATAATATAGGTGCTTGATGTTTTTTTGATGCAGGAATCTATAAAAAAAGGAACCGGCAGGCTGTCAAAACAAAAAATAAGAAAATCAAAAAGGGAGGCATCCACCTCCCCCATAAAAATCATTTCACCTTTAACTCCATGAGTTCTGGTAATTTTACCAATATGCTGTAAATTACCGAACAAAACTAAATTAAGCTTGTGGAGTTTCTTCAGTTGCAGAAGCTACTTCTTCAGCAGCAGGTGCTTCTTGAGCAACAGGTGCAGGAGCGGCAGCGGCAGCAGCAGCGGCAAATTTCTTAGCTAACTCAGCAGCTCTTTTTTCTTTCACTTTGCTTTCAGCAGCTAGCTTTTGTTTCTTTATATCACTCTTAGATAGATTTAAACTCTCTAACTTTTTAATCACTGATTGTTCTTTTTCTTGCATCCAAGCTTGAAATTTTTGTTCCACTTGCTCAGCTGTCAGTGCATTTTTCTTAATTCCTTCTATTAAGTGCTTTTTCATCATTACTCCTTTTTCAGATAATATGCTGCGGCATGTATCTGAAGGCTGTGCACCTACTTGTACCCAATGTAATGCTCTTTCAAATTGTAATTCTACAGTTGCAGGATTGGTTGATGGTTTGTAAAGACCTAATCTTTCAATGTAACGTCCATCACGTGGATAACGACTATCAGCTACTACAATGTGATAAACAGGAGTTTTTTTGCGACCTTGTCTGGTCAATCTGATTACTGTTGGCATTTTTTTTTATTTATAAAGTTTAACATAACCAACGGATTTGATTACAGGGATTCATCCCTCTTATCGTCACCCTTTTTGTATAAACTTAATATTCAGAGTTTTACTATCTAATGCCAATTTTAATATATAAATCCGCTAGGGGCAAATTTGAGATGTTAAATTTAAATAGCAGCAGTTTATGTAAGAAAAACTCAAAGAACAAGAGTATTTCGAAATTTGTTTTTCGAAAAAAATAAAAAAAATTAGCTTAAAAAGAAACAATTTATTAATATTGCACTCCCTTAACAGGGGCGAAGTTCAATAATGAATTTTTCGGGCCTATAGCTCAGTTGGTTAGAGCACCTGACTCATAATCAGGGGGTCCCAGGATCATACCCTGGTGGGCCCACGAAGCGGAACGCAATTACTAGCGTTCCGCTTTTTTTTCAACCCAATATTTTGTATATTTGCTGATAAATAAGCACTTTATGCCTTAACTTTGCCGTTTTTAAATGATAAAAATAATAGATATAGAATATATTCAAGATTACATTATTAGGTTAACTTTTGATAATGGCATGGTAAAAAATGTAGATTTACAACCTTATCTAACAGGGGATGTATTTGGTCCTTTAAAAGACAAAAGCAAATTTACGCAGTACGGTCTTACACCAAGGTCAATTGAGTGGTATAATGGGGCTGATTTTGCCCCTGAGTTTCTATATCAATTGCCTGATATAAAATAAGTCCGTATGACCTGTCGCCCACATTGCGGCGCATGCTGCATAGCGCCTTCTATCTCCTCCCCCATTCCGGGTATGCCCAACGGAAAACCTGCCGGGGTAAAGTGTATTCATCTTACCGACGACTATAAATGTGCCATTTTTGGAAAACCTGAACGCCCGAGTGTATGTGATGGTTTTAAAGCGGAAGAACTCTTTTGCGGAAACAACAGGGAGGATGCTTTGAGGATTTTGAGGGGGCTGGAAGAGGATACTTAATTAAGACCAAATACTAAAGAATTTCTTAAACCTGAACGGTATAACATTGGCGGTATTGGCTGTTATGCAGCATCACTTTTCTTTGCGCTTTGAATCAAGCCGTTAATTGATAAATCCTCATCTAATTGCCTCCAATGAATTCCATATCCTGAGGGTGAAATTATGAAATCATTTTTTACATGGTCTGCTGCTTTATCCAATTTGTCTGAAATCTCGCTTATTCTTATTCGATAAGCAATACCATCAACTTTAATAATCAAAAAATCGTTCTCGAAATGCAAATCGGATATGTTATAAAACCGCTTCATACTTATTTCTTTTCAAAATATTTATTCCATTCAAGAGCTATATAATCGAAATGATCATAAATGATCTTTTTTATTTCTCTCTTTGATTGAGTAGTCATATTAAACAGCATGGCCTCCTTTATTTCAAAATTCTCAGTGTCAAGCCAAAACTTACATTCCATTTCACCTTTCTCAGCATGTATATGAATAGGTTCATTCCCCTCATTAGACCAAAAATATAACCGCCATCCTAAAATCAACAATATTGTCGGCATTTTTTTTTACAAAGTTAATGCATCTTATTCGTAAAATCAAGCAAATCAAAATATGGTTTTTTATTGAATAATACAGTATATCGAGAATCACATAAATCCTATTGACGATTTTAAGGCTAATTTAGTCAGTATGGTGACTATTTTAAGGCGAATTTAGTCAATTCAGGATTTTTGTTGTATATTTGCAATAAAAAATGATTTTCAACAGAAGCATTTCGAAAACGATATTAAACGACTTGTTTCGTTTTCATAAAATCATTATTCTTACAGGAGCCAGGCAAGTAGGAAAAACAAGTTTAATAAAGAGCATATTGCAAAAGACTGATAAGCGAATTCAGGAAATTAATGCAGATGAAACAAAATATCTTGACCTACTGACATCAAGAGATAGTGATAAACTGGCTCTGATAGCATCAGATATAGATATATTATTTATAGATGAGGCCCAGAAAGTACCGGACTTGAGCATCAATTTAAAAATATTATACGACCGCTTCAAAGACCTGCGCATCATCATAACAGGTTCATCTGTTATAGGAATCAATGATAAAACTAAAGAATCACTGGCCGGCAGGTATTTGGGATACCAATTATACCCCATTTCCATATCAGAATTATCAGAACATTTCAATCAGCTTGAGTTATATGGCAAACTAGAAGAAATGATGACCTTTGGCATGTATCCCGAATTGTTGAACCTTCCCAATATGTTCGACAAGATACAATATTTGGAAAACCTTACAGAAGCGGTATTATTAAAAGACCTTTTCGAGTTTTCGGGAATTAGAAATTCTCAAAAAATTAAAGATTTGCTCAAATTATTGGCCTATCAAATCGGGTCACAGGTTTCATACAACGAATTGGCAAACACCTTACAAATATCAAAAAACACAGTTGAACAGTATGTTGATTTATTGGAAAAATCATTTATTATTTTCAGGCATTACCCATATTCAAGAAATCCTAGAAATGAAATAAACAAGAAAAACAAAATATACTTCTTCGATTTAGGAATCAGAAATGCGATTATTAATAACTTCAATCCGGTTTCACTAAGAAATGATTATGGAAACATTTGGGAAAACTTTATGATTGCAGAAAGAAAAAAACTATTGAACTATACTCAAACAAAAGCAGAAACCTATTTCTGGAGGTCATACTCAGGCGCAGAAGTAGATTATTTAGAAATCATTAATGGGCAGATGGATGTATTTGAATTATCCATAAATGGAAAAAACAAAAAAATACCCGATTCATTTTCTAAAGAATACACTTTTAACAAATTTAAAATCATAACATTGGAAAATGGGGTGGGGTTTGGGATGGATATTAGGTAAAAAATCATTTCATATTGTTAGGCTTTGTTACTAATTACCTTCCAATATTCGTAATAAATCTTCATTAATATAAAAAACTTCCACACCGTCTTTTCTGGGTGTAAGAATCTTATAATTGACTAAATCATTCATGTATTTTGTCAACGTTGTCCTCGATGTTTTTCCTATAATTCCACTTATCAGACTGGGCTTAATGTATGGTTGACTGAAAATTGCTTCGTTAACTTCTTTATTATACCATTTTATCTTACCCTTTGCATATTCAAGGGTTGAATCCATTTGTGATAATATCTCACTAATCTTGTTGTTAGTTATCAAGGAAGTCTTTTCAGTTGCTTCAAGCATAAATTCAACCCAAGATTCCCATGAGTTTCGCTGTGTGACAGCTCCCAATTTAAAATAATAATCCTCCTTATTTAAGATAATAAACTTTGACATGTATAGTACAGGTTGACTCAATAAGCCTTTGCTAAATAAATATAAGAGATTTAAAATTCGTCCGGTTCGACCATTTCCGTCTTGAAATGGATGAATTGCCTCGAACTGATAATGTGCAATACACATTTTTAATAATGGGTCTATTGGGTATTTTTCATCATCATTCAAATAATCAATCAAATTATTCATTAATGTTTCTACCAATTCTTCGCCTCTCGGCGGCGTGTAAATGATTTCTCCTGAGCGAAGTTCACTTTCACCTCGTTTTATTACAACCTGAGCCTGCGGAGGTCTATAGCCAGAAGTAGTCTCTTTTATTTGATTAAAAATACGCTTAATTAAATTAGGTTCAATTTTCCGATTTACTTGCAATTCTTTATAGCCAGCCCACAGTGCTTCTCTGTATTTTAGCACTTCTTTCGTCGCTGGATTTATATTTGATTCTTTATAAGTATCAGATATGGCTTTATATAACTCGTCCTCGGTTGTAAAGATATTTTCAATTTCTGATGAGGTTTTTGCTTCTTGCAACGCCAAGGTATTCAAAAGCATTAATGGATTTGGAAGTCTATTTAAATTACCATTTACCGTAGCCAAGGCTCTTGATGCCAACACCAATCTCCTTAAAATGACAGGATTATTTTCAATATCCTCATTTGGTGGCAATAAGGGCAAATCATTATAAGGTTTCAGCCTATCAAAGTTTTTCATTTCTCTATCTGTTCAGTATTTCATTTTTTTTGAACATATTGCAAATATATGTCCAATTCTTGAATACAATACAATATTTGTCCATTTTTTTTTGGAAATTTGAACATATTGAACTCACAGAGTTATAAATTTAACAATCTTAAAAAATAGGCATTGCCCATATTCAAGAAATCCTTGCTAAAAATTACCCGATTCATTTTCCAAAGAATACACTTTTAACCAATTCAAAATCATTAATTTAGAAAACGGGGTGGGGTTTTCGACCGAGATGTAAGAAAAAATATTTACTTTGTGACGTTTTTAACAAATATAAATTAAACTATAATTATTATAAAAACTGATGTTACTAAGATTATTAAAATTAAATAGTTACTTTAAATTTAAAGCTATAGATATTGCCCTTCTCATTATGGGAGGAATACTGTCGTATTTTATTTTTTTTCATAAATTAGACGCCAACTCAATTGAAAATTGGGATGAAGCACGTTATGCAAATAGTTCCTTTGAAATGCTTCAAAACAAAAATTTTATAGTGCCCTATTATAATGGTAGTCCAGAAATTTGGAGCGTAAAACCACCCCTAATGAATTGGATTCAAGTTTTTTTTATGAAAATCTTTGGGCCAAATGAACTAGCGGTAAGACTACCCTCCGCAATAGCAGCATTACTAACAATGCTATTAATTATATGGTTTTGTTTTCGACATCTAAATTCAAAACAATTAGGGTACTTTTCAGCCCTTGTACTCATTACTTCTGCAGGATTCATTGGTTATCACGTTGCGCGAACAGGGGATTTTGACGCACTATTAACACTATTTACAACTTCCCTTCTAATTTTTTTCATATTATACTTAGAAACAGAAAAAACAAAATACATCTATATATTTGGTCTATCAATACTATTTGCAGGAATTACTAAGGGTATAGCGGGTTTCTTGTTTTTTCCAGCTTTATTCATCATAGCCGTTCTATATAAAAAACTGATTTCGATTTTAAAAAACAAACATTTCTACATTTCATGTATTAGCGCTCTAACTTTAATTTTATTATTGTATTTTTTAAGAGAACTTCAAAGTCCAGGATATTTAAAACTCGTTTGGAAAGAAGAACTAGGAGGTAGGTTTGGAACAATAATTGAAGGACATCAAGGACCATGGAATTACTATATTGATAATTTAAATATTTGGCAGTTTAATTATTGGATAATCCCTTTCTTATTAGGCGTCTTAATTATTTTATTTAGAACGAATGAAATAGTAAAATCCAAATCAAAGATATTTTATTCATTCGTAATTGCCATTACACTATACCTATTTATTATTTCCAAAGCAGATACTAAACTAGCATGGTATACAGCACCAATTTTTCCATTTATATCGATTATTGCAGCACTCGCAATTACAACAGCACTTTCAAATATAAATTTGTATTTCAATAATAAAGTCTATTTAAAATACTTATTTTTCATACTACTCTCTCTAATCATATTCTATGCTCCCTTAAGAAAAATAATACTGAGCAACATAGAAGTATATGATGATGATTTTCAAATTCAAGCATCTGTAATGAGAAAAAATAATAAGTTTAAAAATTATAAAGTACCTTACTATGGCTATAATGGAGTAATAGAATTCTACTCCAAAATTCTAAAATCTAAAGGAATCAACACTATAGTTTGCAATCCGAAATTACTGTTGGTAAATGACACAGTATTAGTAGGACAAGGCAAAACATTAGAAATTATAAATGCTAATTTCAAATATAATGTAATTCAGGAGGAAAGAAATTGTAATTTTATTGTAATAACTGAAATAAAAGAGTATTTACCTGTACATTATAATGATTTCGAAAATGGGTCAGAGAATTATAGATCTAAAGATTTTAAACATTCAGGAAGTTATTCCTATTTGCTTAAAAACGATGAATATGGCTATGGAATAATTATTTCCGATAAGGTAAATGTTAAAGAAAACAATTCGCTTAGAATAAATACTAAATATTATGTTTCAGAAATTAAACCCAAGATCTTTTTAGTCGCATCTATAGAAAAAGACAACAAGGTATTTTATCGATATTCACTTGGCAGTGAATTTTCATGGGCGGAAAATAATAATTGGAATTCTTTAGAATTAGAATTCTTAATACCTCCTGTACCTGATGATGCAATAATAAAACTATACATTTATAACCCCAACAAAGAAATTGTTTATATCGACGACTTCTATGTCACAATATATTTAAATCACTAATTTTTGCTAATTGAAGAATAAAAGATTAAATAATTCTTACGCAAAATAATTTTTTATAAGATATCAATCATTTGTAATACGATTAATTATGATCAAAAAAATACTATCTCGTTTTGAAATAAAATTACCATTACTAATAACGATTTGCTTTAGTATCTTATACCTAATTATACTATTCATTAATCATTATCATTTTAGAACATTTTCATTTGATTATGGTTTTTACAACAATGCATTTTATGATTTTGCGCACTTTAGAATGAATGATGCTTCTTTATTCGATCCTTCAAAAGAAAGCTTCTTTTCAGTTCATTTAACTTTAACCCTCATTATTTTATCTCCACTTTACTGGATATTAAATCCAATATTTGGAACCTATTCCCTTTTTGTAATAATGGTTACTTTCATAGCTATAGGAGGCTATTATGTACACAAAATAATTCTATTTAAATCTAATGACAAATTCATTTCATTATTAGCCTTACTTCATTACTTTCTGCTTCATGGCCATTTTTGCTCCTTAACGTCGGATTACAGTGATACAATCGTCGCTTCCTCTATGGTTCCTCTAATATATTATTTCTTTACTACAAAAAAATACTTGCTTAGTAGCATAATATTTCTTTTTATTCTATTTACAAAGGAAAACATGGCCTTATGGCTGATATTTATATGCATTGTACTAATAATTGATCATAGAAAAGAAAAAAAACAAGTTTTGCTGGCAATCTATTATATTCTATTTTCACTAGCCTATTTCATCATTTCATTCACTTTTCTAATTCCATTCATTGAAAAAACATATCAAATAAGCTATGATCATTTTGCATATAGTGCCATTGGAAATAGCATGCCTGAAGCAATAAAATTCATTATTACAAAACCGTTTGAAGCAATAAAACTATTATTCATCAATCATACTGATAACTCACAATATGATCTCTTAAAAATTGAATTTTTCTATGTCTATATAATTTCAGGTGGTTTTATATTATTTAAAAAACCTCAATATATAATATGGTTCATTCCATTACTGGCTCAAAAAATGTATAACGATTCCTTTGTTCGGTGGGGCATTATAGCTTATTACTCCATAGAAGTGGTTTCTCTATTATCTATTTCTGTCTTTCTATCTTTCATCCATTTAAAAAGTATTCAATATAAAAAACAATTAGGCGTATTAATCATTATTCTAACCGCCACAATAACTATTATAAAATTGCAAAAAACAGATTTAACTTGGTATGATACAAGTAAAGAAAACTTTTTAAACTCTATATTCTACAAAAGTGAGTTAGACTTAAAAAGAATTAAAAGCAATTTATCCATTATACCAGATGAGGCAATTGTATCGGCTTCAAATAACTTAGTTCCGCACCTTGCATTCAGAGATAAAGTTTTTCACTTCCCTGTTGTAAGAGACGCTGATTTTATAGTTTTACTATCATATGGATCAAATTATCCGCTAAGCGAAAGTGATTTTGAACTTCAGAAAAATAAATTTTCCTATGATAATGATAACTGGATAATAATAATAGATGAATTTCCATTGTTAATATTAAAAAAGAACAATGGCAATTTTCCTAACATTAAACCGCTAGAACAATTAATCGAAACCATCAAATGTAACGCAGAAATAATATCAGATGACAACAGATACTATTTATCAGAAAATGGGAGCTATTATTTCGATAATATAAATACCAGAAGCAATGAAAATCCATATGAAGGAGATTATTGCATTAAACTTGACTCTCTGAATAAATATGGAAGTACTCTGATTTTACACAAATTAAATAATATTACAAATATTCGAGCAACAGCAATGATTAAAGGAAATGCTATCATCGTATGCAGCAACCTTAATGGGACTTTTTATTTTCATACAGATACTATTCATTCGAACGAATATATGCAACATGAATTAAACGTAGGAAATATTAATAGTTCCGATACTTTAAAGATATATCTATTAAACGTTTCTAATGAAAATACGTACGCCGATAATCTAAAAATAAATATTTCCAGAAAAATTACACCAATCTCAAACGATTAAATGTGTAATAAAACAATGTGCTCAAAGCATTTAAAACAGCTTTTTTAGAAACACGCGGACTAGCTGAGCAATAATGTATCGGAACTTCTATATATCTTGAATAACGTAGTAGAAAACGCAATTCAGTTTGATAAAAATGAGCCTTAGACTTAAATTTGTGTTCTAAGAAAATCTTAACAATATCGGCCTTGAAACCAATAAATCCAGATGTCATATCAGCCATTCTTGTTCCTAATAATATATTTGAAAGCCAAGTCCCAAACTTTGATAAAAATAATCTCTTAAAACTTGAGTCAACTACAGAACCTCCATTAATAAATCGACTTCCGAATGCGCAATCATTCCCTTCGGTTAAACTACGTAGGAAAGTAGGAACAGCAGAAGGATCATGGGACAAACCTGCATCCATTTCAATAATATATTCATGCCCATTTACAAAAGCTTCTTTATACCCACGTAAATAAGCGTCAACAACATTTCTATTCTCTGGAGCCCAAACCAAAACAAAGCGATTGTCAATTTCAGCCATATTTTTGCATAAATTATATGTTTCATCCTTACTAGCATTGTCAACAATCAAATAAGCTTTTCCACAGTTTAACTGGCAAAAAACTTTCTTAATGGCCGTAACCAACATATCAAATCCCTCTTCCTCATTGGCCAAAGGTATTATTAAGGCGAAATCTAATTTTTCCATACAAAAAATAAACTTATGTTAGTGAAATATAGTCAAATATATTACTGATTAAACCAATTTGAGCTTAAAAACAAATGTACATATTTTTTACTATCTAACTCTCTAAAAATAATGGAATCATTTACAATAAAGGAAAAATAATAAAATTATGTGTGATTTAGAAGTAGATTTGACAAAATATCTTTACTTTGTGGCGTTTATAGCAGTTTTTAATTACTAACATATGAAGTATATTATTCTTGGAGCAGGTCCATCAGGTTTAGCATTTGCCCATAGCTTATTAGCCAAGGGAGAGGATTCTTTTTTGGTAATTGAAAAAGAAGCCGTCGCAGGTGGTTTATGTCGAAGCATGAACGTAGATGGCAGTCCTCTAGATATTGGGGGTGGCCATTTTTTAGATGTAAAAAATGAAACTGTAAAAAAACTTTTATTCCAATTCCTTCCTGAAAAAGAATGGCAGTTATTCAACCGCATTTCTACCATACAATACCAAGCAACTGAAATGGATTATCCCTTTGAAGCCAATCTTTTTCAATTGCCTATTGACAAACAAATAGATTTTGTTGAATCAATAGCAGAAGCCGGATGTAACAAAGGTTTACCGATGCCTGATTTATTTGAAGAGTGGATAGAATGGAAACTGGGTTCACTAATTGCAAAAGAGTATATGCTCCCATATAATAAAAAAATATGGGGAGGTAATCTAGATAAATTAGGAACCTATTGGTTATATAAACTCCCCAATGTTTCATTAAGAGATACCTTAAAAAGCGTAATTGAAAAAAAGCCAGCGGGAGAAATGCCAGCTCATGCCAAATTTCTATATCCAAAAGAATATGGATATGGTGAGGTGTGGAAAAGAATGGGGGAAGCATTAGGTGAGCGCATTATATTGAATACACCCGTTACTGAAATTGATTCAAAAACAAAAATTATAAACCAGAAATATCAAGCAGATTGCATTATCAATACTATACCATGGACAGAATGGATGAAATTCAATATTTCTCCTGATGCGCTTAAAGAAGAAATAAAAAAACTTGATTACGCTTCCATCAGAATTGAATACCACGAGAATAATTTGGAAACTAAAGCCCATTGGGTGTATTTACCTGATGAATCACTTGAAGAACACCGAATATTATGTCGCCATAATTTTTGTGGAAATTCCAAAGGATATTGGACTGAAATAAACACGAAAAACAAAAAACAAAAAAATAATAACTGGAACTATACTAATGAGTATGCTTATCCGTTAAATACCATTGGAAAGCCAGAATCGGTAAAAAACATATTGAATTGGGCAAAAGAAAACAACATCATCGGATTGGGCAGATGGGGCGAATGGGAGCATATGAATTCAGATGTAGCGGTGGATAAAGGAATAAAACTCGCAAATATTATATAGTATGATTTCTGTAATAAAAAGAAATAAAATAATCTGGTTATATGCAATTCCAATATTTGTTTTGCTATATAATTTTTAATTAATAAAAATCAATAGAGCTGAATTTCCTGTTACTGAAATTGCAAGACCTCATGGAGTAACTAATTTCAAAGCTTGGCCTACCGGCAAAAAGATTTTGAAATTTATTTGGAATGAGTTTTTCAAAAAAATATAAACTATTCTACCTCCATCTCATAAACCACTCCTTTTAAGTCGCCTTTTGGAAACGGTATGTC
>JFJP01027259.1_pt1 | contig 15629 bp, 15 predicted proteins | sample 431651 | NCBI WGS metagenome assembly JFJP01 (sample SAMN02602958, study PRJNA72255) | Microbial mat metagenome, whole genome shotgun sequencing project. | biome: fresh water; feature: sink hole; material: water; isolation source: purple microbial (photo- and chemosynthetic) mats found in... | reverse complement strand
GTCCAAAAGACCTGCGTTCATTAGTCCACGGTTCTTAGAAAAAGTATTAAATAAAGAATTTATTTATTTTTTTTACCCTAAAAAAAAATTAATGAAAAAAATTTTTTCATTGTTTTTTTTAATTTTTAAAAAATAATTAATTTTCTTATTTTTCGTTTAAAAAAAAAGGAAGTAGAGATCTACTCAATGCTCATAGAAAAAGCCTATGCAAAAGTTTTTTCCGGTTATCAGAACATTGAGTCCGGCAACGTTCCCGACACGATCCAAGACCTCACCGGTGCCCCCTACACCACCTACGATCTTTCAGAAGATAATAACATATTTGAGACTATTAAAGATTCAATCTCCAAAGGCTCAATAATAACATGTTCCTGCACTAAAGAAAAGACTCTGCAAGGAAAATTCGAGGCAATAGGATTAATCCCACAATACTCCTACACGATTCTTTCCTATAAAGAATTTGAATACCAAGGCAATAACGAGCAGGTTTTAGAGCTGAGAAACCCTTGGGGGTGGTTCGGAAATGAATGGAAAGGCAGATGGTCAAAGGATTGGTATGGCTGGACAAATGAATTGAAGCAAATTTTCGATTTAGATCAAAAGAACGAAGGTGAATTTCTAATGGATTTCAGTGATTTTCAGGATTTATTTGCCAACATTTCAATAAATAAGGTCTTTGACAATTACCATTATACTTCTGATACTTTCCGGCATAAACCTGATGCGTTCAGCATACGAAAAATGACGATTAATGAAGGATTCAGTCATTGTTATATAGGGTTAACACAATATGATAAGCGTTATTTCAGGAATCGGTTAGAAAGTGAAAAAGGTTATAATTACAGTTTTGCCAGGTTGATAGTCGGTCGAAAAATCGATTTCTCAGCTATTGAGAAAGAATTAGAAGAAGGCGGCAAATTCACTGAAAAAATAAATACTTCCTATATCAAAAAAATGAATTGTGGATTCAAACATGAATATGTTGATGGTGTGAGTGGCAGAATGAGGAATTTGACTCTTGAATTGAATCTTGAAAAAGGGGAGTATTATGTAATTGTTTTAATGGATTGGATTGATGAAAAGAACGTTTTGGATGTGACTTTAAGTTGTTATGGAGAGCAAAAAGTTGAGTTTTCAAGGGTTGATTTTCGAAAAAACTCACAAATTTTAGATGAAATCATCGGAAGTCATGCTTATGAGAATATTTTCCCTTTAGAGACCAATGTCAATAATATTGGCTATAAAAACTATAAGTTCTTTGCAAAAAAAGAAGCTTTGATAGTTGAGGGATTCGAAAACATTGGGTCGAAAACAATTAATATAGTAAAAGTGCTAAATGAATTGCATCCAATTTTCAAATTAGCAAGGAATTATGGTAGCAACCCTACTAATATGAAGAAACCTATGAATGGAAATGGCGTCAATGGGACGAATTCCAGCAATAATGAAAAGGATGAAGGGTTATGCTTGTTAAAAGCGACCCCTGAACAACCAGCTTTTATTTGTATTAAATTCACGAATATGGATAAATATAATATCAGTGGGTTAGACAAAAATGTTCTCAAGTAAATTTATTTTTACTTTGTTTTTCTTATAGAAATTATTTTTCATTAGAAATTATGGCTTCAAATAAAACAATGGATATAGCTTTAATATTCTAATAAATATAGTCTTTCTTGTTTTAAAATTTTAGTTTTTTGAGAGAGGCCGATGGGCTTTTGAAAATCACTTTTTAAGCTTAAAATTTTAAAAATCCTGAAATAATTTTATATCAAAATAAAAATTAAATTAGGTAAAAAAAAAATAATCCCCCCAATCCCAATATATTAATATTTGTATTTTCCACAAAAAAAAATCAATCCAATTCGAGAAAGAAAAAAAATTTATACTCAAAAATCAAAGAAGATAAAATCATTTGTAAGTAAAAAAAATTTGCAAAATTACTAAATCAAATAATATTTGTTTTTTTTCAAAATAAAAATAAATTCAAACTTAATAATCCATCATTTATTCATTTAATACTACTTACTCCATTTGACCCATTTGCCATTCTCCCATACCCCTTCTTTTTCCGTGGTTCCATCATCGCTCATCTCCACTCCAGATCCATGCTGAACCCCATCCTTCCATTGTCCTTTATACATCAGTCCGTCGGCCCACCAAAAAATTCCGTTTCCATGGCAAGCATCATTCGCGAAATCTCCTTCATATTTCCTTCCATCAGGCCACATATATATTCCTTTTCCTTCTTTTTTCCCATTATTGATCTGTCCTAAATATTTCTCTCCATTAGGATAAATCATTTCTCCTTGTCCTAATAACTGATAATTATTGAATTCACCTTTATAAAGAGTCCCGTCAGGGTATTTTAAAGTTCCATTGCCTTGAAGAACACCTTGATGGTATTCTCCAATGATTTCTAATCCGTTTGCAAAGAATTCCTCACCATTGCCTTCTTTCATATCATCAATGAAATCTCCTATATATTTATAACCATCTAAACAATAGAATGATCCTTTGCCATTTGCTTTGAAATTTAAACACATTCCTTCATATAAATCTCCATTGGCTTTGATAAATCTACAATATCCATATGGAGCATCATCTTTCCAGTAACCTTCATAATAAGCTCCATCTTGGAATAACAGCTTCCCACGTCCATAACGTCTATTATCCTTCATATGGCCTACATAAACAGAACCATCCTCATATTGAAAAGGGCCTTGCTCTTGTATATTATTGAAATAAGAGTCCTCTTGTTTCATGTTATACCCCCCGAATTTCGATATTGCATCCAAAACCTTAGGGTTTTTAATCTCTGGAAAGGCATTAATTCGTTTGAAATTAGGTTCATTCGCTGTTATAATGCTGGTTCTTTGATCAAAAGCTGTGGAATTTCTCATTGTTTTATTCGGGAGACTGAGATCTATTGTAATTGTTTGAGTTTGTGTGGGCAAAAGTGATTTTTTCATTGTGAAAATGCTTCGTCTCAAATCATTTTGATCGCCTCCTTCAATCATTGCTTTAAACTGCCTATACATATCCTTACAAGATCTCTCGAATTCCTGCTTGATCTCATCATAGAGTTTCTTCGTTTGCTCATTCTTCTTATATTTAACCTTGTTTTGAAGCATATTCTCAATATCTGTCTGCAAAAGAACCAGGTCACCCCTCAATTTATTCGAATTTTGGTTCTTTGTTATCAATTTTGGTATCAAATCCTCAGGACTCAACGCTTCGAGTGATTTCTCATTATCTTTTGTGAACATATTCACGAGGAAATCAGCTTTCTTCGCCAGGGAAGACCCTCCATCAGTCTCAACAAGTTCCTTTAAAGTCTTCTTATAGCTTGATAACTTCTCTGAAACCTTCTTTATCTCACTTTTCACATGGTCTTTGAGGAAATTCTTCGAAGTTTCACTCACTGAGAAAAAAGTCTTGAAAAGTGTGGCGAAATCACGATCGATTTCTTGAACTTCGCCTTCACAATGCTGGGAATATAATGAGACTTTCTTCTCAATTTCTTGAAGAATTTGGGTTAAAAGAGGTAGAAGCTTTGCTGAGGGCTTGGATGTCTGTAATGTAAGGAATTCGGTGTAGGGATAGATAAAAGGTTTATGGGTTTGAATATGCTGGCTGTCGAGTTTCAGACAATTTTCACAGATGAAAGGGGAAGAGGGGATGCAGGAACCGTAACTGCAAACGAATTTTATTGGGTAGTTGGGATGTTTTTTACAAAAAATCTGCTTGGAGGAGTTTGAGGATTGTGTGCTCATTTTAGGTTTTCGACTTAAAATAAAAAATGACAAATAAAAATTTTTTGAGTTTTAGTTAGATTTGAATTTATTTTTTTTTCAATTTGAATTTTATTTTTTTTTAAAGTTTTTAGAAAAATTTTTTTTTTGAAATAATTTCTCTAGCAAATCAATTTTAAAAGATATTTGTTTTAAAATGGCAAAAAATAAAATCAAAAAATATTAGAAATCAGATGACAGACAGTACTCCCTGTTTTTTTTAATTTTATTTTATCACAACAAAAATAATAATTTAAATTTTTTTCAACAAATTCAAATGGAAAACCAAAACCTAACCAAAAATCCATTAGCTGAAATATGTTGCAGTCTGATGATATACATAGCCTTTATCGTCTCCTTTTATATTTTGACTAGCGATTCTTCTTATTATTTCCCCTGTTCAACATCAACAGCAACTTATACATGGTCTCTTTATACTTATTATACGCTTTGCGCTAGTTGTTTCCTCCATGTAATATTGGTCCCTTGCATTCTAGGTTGGGTAATAATATCAGAAAACCAAACAACAATAAAATTAGGTTCAATATTAACGAAGATCTTAAGGATCATAATTTCAATAATGTCTCTTATTTGCTATGGGTATTTATTTGAAGCATATGAAAATGAATCATGTGGACAATTAAGTGAACTAGTTCTTGCTTATGTTATTCTAGTGACAATCGGATTGTGTTTCGCAGCAATTATTTTGATCGCGATTTGTTGCGTTGGAGTTGCGTTTGGTAGTGTTGTCGTTGCAGCTGCAAATGCACCACAAGAGAATTCAGTAAATATTCTTGTAATAAATCAAGGCAAATACAATGAATTCCATCCTTAAAAATTATAATTTTAATTAAAGCAAAAATTTTAAAAAAAGAAAAATAAATTTTTTCGATTTTCGATCTGCATATTCTCAAAAAAAAAAAAAATGTTTTTTTTATTTCTTAAAATTGAGTTTCCTTCACTGTAAATTTTTCAGAAAAAATATAAAAATAATTATTTATTTTTAATTAAACTTTTTTCCAATTGTTTTTATTTTAAAAAAAATTAAAAATTTTGTTTTTCAAACCAAATTTCAATATCAAAAATTCAAATTCCTGAATTCAATCAAAAAACAAAGAAATATTTCACCAAAAATTCGGGGCTGATGGAATAAGTATTCATCCCTCTTGATTATCTCATCAATTTTTTTTTCTTCATCAATTTTTTAATTCCCTTTGGTGTTTTAACCAATTTCTCTCCGTATTATGAGCCCTGCTCAATTTCTACCTTGACTTATAAATGGTCCCGAATCACTTTTTATGTTATGATTACAAGTTTATTCTGGCATATTATCATGTTTCATGGCATTCATAAGTGCAGTCCAGAAGTAGCTCATTTTTCTAGAATCATTGCAGGAATGATGAATTTCTTTTGTTATGGATATTTATGGAAAGCTTATATGGCAGATGAAGACTGCGGGCATTTAACCAAGCTTGTGCTTGCTTATCTTATAGTAATGACTTTTGGATTCTCGTGTTTCCTCTTGGCTATTATCTATTCTATTTCATGCATAGGAGTTCTATTTTTTCACGATTGGTCTTTGCCTGGGTTGGGGGCATCAGACAATCTGACAATTTTCATTGGCAATCATCAAAACAATCAATCTGAATCTATTTCACATGAATATGCATTGGGAGGAGTTGATTTTTTTTGAAATTGCTGAAGAAAAAAATTTTAAAAAAAAACATTATTGTTAAAAAATTAAAATTAAAATTTGTTTGCTTGCTTGCTTTTTTGTTTTTCTTTAAAATCATTTTATTCAGAAGTTTTTTTAAAATTCAACAATTTTAGAAACTTCTTTAAAAATTCAACAATTTTAGAAACTTCTTTTTTTTTGATTTTTTTTTCCAATTTTTTTTCCAAATTTTTTTCCAATTTTTTTTAATTTTTTTTCCAAGACTAAAAAGATATTTTTTTCGAAATTCGATGTGTTATTCCTTAGAAGTTTCTCTATTTACCGCTTGTCTTGTTTGGACAACGTTTTTCTATCTTATTTATCGCAAACACTCTCCCCGAGATAAATGGAACGCTATCTTCCTCATAATCTTTGGAAATATGCAAACCATAGACCTGATCCTCTGGTATTTTTCTAAACATGAAGACCTTTCACAATGTTCATTCGCCAATCAAATCGTCACAAGATTGGGTTTTTACGTGATAGTTCTTGAACCTTTTGGCAGTCTGATGGGCAGGGCTACAACTTCTCATAAGCCCAACAAATGGGAATTATTAGTTTATTTCCTTATCTGTGGAGTAGGACCCCATTTCGCAAGGAATTTTATTTCACATCCTGATTGTGATTTGACTTATTGCACACAAATAACACCAAATAATCATTTGCTTTTGGGGATCGGAAAACATAATGATGGGACGAATAGATGCTGGAAAGAAAATTATTTTTGGGGTGAGTACACTGAAGAAATCCCATTGATGTTGAGATTAGGGTTTTTGCTCACCATATCGTATCCCTACCTATTTATGAAGCCGTTTTATAGCGGGTTCATTCAGATTGTTATTTTAACTACTACATGGCTATTTGGCTATTTTTCAGACTCACATGCTAGCATTTGGTGTTTTGCCAATGTAAACTTTTTAAAAAAAAAAAAAAATTCATTTGATTTTTTGATTTATTTCATTTGTTTTTCATTTTTTTGTGATTTTGTTTTCATTGCTATTCATATTATTTTTCTCATTTTTCTTGTATTTTCGAAATTTGAACATCGCTTTTTTAGGTTTTTCAAGTGATCACCATGATTTTAGACCCTTGGATTGTTCCAAAAGCCAAAGAATATCCTCCGGTGAAGAGAACAAAATACGATTCTATTCTAATGGACCGATACACCAAGACCAGCATTCCAGACAACTTAGATGCAATTGTAATCGGTTCAGGCATAGGAGGTTTGAGCACTGCTGTTCTTCTTGCAAAATCCAATAAAAAAGTCTTGGTTTTAGAACAACATTACCGAGCAGGAGGCTGTACACATACATTCGATGAATTAGGAGGTTTATTTGATAGTGGAATACATTATGTTGGTTGTAAAAACATTATTGATAGTCTTTTAAGGTAAAATATTCCTTATAAACTATTGGGATTTAATTTTCTTGTGTATAGCTATACATGTGTTAATCCACCAGAATTCAGGATTATGGGGAAAAAAGAAGATGGATTTCTCTATGATAGATTTGAATTAGAACCAGACTATTGGGTAGAGTATCGAAAAGGCTGGGAGGCAATTGAAAAAGAACTTATCCAAAAGTTCCCCAATGAAAAAGAAGGAATCAAGTATATTTTAAAATAAAAAATCTAGTTTTTTTACCCATTAAAAAATTCAAAAGAAAACTGAAGAAAACTCGTGCAAAAGCTTCAAGAATAGCAGATTTTATCGTATTTATCAAGTTATTCCAGAAAATTCTTCCTAAATTCATTTCAAATTACCTACTTTCCAAACTCGAAGAGTACACAAAACCCACAGCCGAATCTGTTGTGAATTCCTTATTTTCTGATCCAAAACTGAAAGCTTTGATCTCTGGAGGTCAAATGATCGATTGGAACCTTCAGCCTGATAAAGTTAGTTGGTGGGTTGTGATTTCTATGATGAATTACTATATGGACGGAGGCTATTATCCAATGGGTGGAAGTCATTTGATGGCTGAGGGTATGATTCCAATTATAGAAAGAGCTGGAGGAAGGGTCTTATGCAGAGAACCTGTTGCGAAGATCCTTTTAGATGAAAAAAATAGAGCTATTGGGGTTCAAATGAGAAATAATGATAAAATATATGCGAAAGTGATAATTTCCGATGCAGGAGCCGCGAATACAGAGATTTTATTAGGAGAAGAGAAGGAAATTACTAAAGAAATCCTTCCGAAGATACAGGCTTCAAATGGACATATGACAGCATTTGTGACACTGGATAGAAACTTCAAAGAATTTGATATCTATGCAGCTAATGTTCATTCTATGCCAGATTTACCTAAATTCGGGTATAATCTGTCCAAAATGCAGGAAGATTTCTATAAAAACCCTTTAAATCAAAAGGGTTGCCTTATAACCCTCACATGTCCCAGTGCAAAAGATGTTATTTATGATGAAAAATTCCCGAATGAATGCAATGTTCTAATGCTAACAGAAGCCAAAATGCAATGGTTTGATTATAGTTGTGGGACTCATGGCAATAGATCCGAAAAATACAAGGCATTCAAACTGGAATTTGAAAAGATTTTCCTAGAAAGATTGTATAAAATCTTCCCAAAAACCAAAGGACATGTGAAAACTATTGAAATCGGGACCCCTGTTACCACTAAATTCTATTTGAATGCAACTGAAGGAGAAAGCTATGGCATGGAACTCACTCCTAAGAGGTTTTCTAAGGAAATTATGGAGAAATTACATGCAAAAATGAAGATAGATGGGTTGTTTTTAACTGGGGAAACCTCCCTTTTTGGGGGCTTGGGAGGAGCAATGATTTCAGGATGGGTGACTGCGTTTCATGTGCTAGGAGTATGGGGAATGATGAGATTGTTGGGAGGGTTAGAGAAGGAGAAATTAAAGAAGGAGGTTCAGAAGAAAAATAAAGGCGTTTAAAATTAAGATTAATTTTTTTAAGTAAAAAAATAAATTTTTTGAAAAATAAAAAATAAGGAACGATTTTTTTTGTCAAATTAAATTACAAGAAAAAAATTTGCCATCAAATTATATAAAAACATATCAAAGAGTGATTAAATTTTTAAAATAAATTCAATAAATTTGAGAAATATCATAAAAAGAAACGTTTTAAAACTTAATTTATAAATTAATGTAATAAAATGTGTTAAGGATGTTCAGAAATTGTTGACTTTTCACCGCTTGAATCTGTTTATTCATCAATTCCTGCAAAAAAAGCTGATTTACAGCATTAGTCTTCAAAATTTGTTTTTTCATTTCCAAAAAAAACATCATTGAATTTTCATGTGGTTTGAATAAAGCATCATTATTTTGATAAAATTGTGGATTATTATGAAAATAATTTGAGTAATTTTGCTTATTTTGAGAAAATTGTGGATTTTGCATGCCAGAAGCATTGTTGATTTGTGGGAAGAAATTGGAATTAATTGAGTTTTTTTTGGAAAACTTCTCTTCTTCTATGGTGTTGGTTTCTTGTGTGGTTGAAAGGGTATTGTTAATTGATTTTTCTTGTGTATTTATTGAGGTTTGCCACTTCCTGTTGCTGAGGATCCTTTTTCTTTTGTAAATGAACCAATGCTTCACTTTTTTCATATGACATTTCAGTTTCGCAGCTCTTGTTGTTAAAATTAATTTTGAATTTCATAAAAAAAATTACAATTCAATGAAGACCAATTTCGAAGGATAAGGGTTTTTCAAAAAACACTCAAATAAAAAATTGTTCTCGACCTTTGAAAAGGTGTTTTTGTTCTAAAAAAAATCAAATTAATTTCAAAAAACTTTCTTTAATTTTATTTACTTCATATTTCATCTTTCCTTTTCTGATTTCTTTTCTTCGTTCATATTTGAACCAATTAAGGACCTTTGGTTTTTTTTCTGAGAGCTTTAGTGCCAAAACCTCCATTTCCTCTTTTTTTGGATAAGGGTTCTATTAAAAGATATATATTTTTTAGTAATTTGAATTAATGAACCTGCAAATAGGCCTGTCTGAGGAATTGCAGCTTTTTTATGTCGAACTTGCGGTAGGATTTTAAATGAGATTGCTAGAGAGAAAATTAAAAAGGGGATCTAAAAAGAAAATGAATACTAATGTGGTTTCCTTTTGTGGAGTCAGCATTTGAGCAATGTTTTTTTTTATAAAGAAAATAATAATGCGATGGAATTTATAGTTTTTAAAAAAGAAATCTTATATAAAAAAAATCATTTGTGCCCGAAAGATTCGAATTCAGGGGATCTTTTTTCGAATTCGAAATTTGAGGTGACATCAGAAAATAGAAAATTTAACATAAATTATGAAATTTCCTAAAGATTTTTGAAATTTACAAAATAAAAAAAATTAAAAAAAAAAATCGATATTTTGAAAAGAAAGTCATTTGTTTTTTATTTAAAAAAAAGGGGACATTTAAAAAAAATTATTACAAAAAAAAAATTTCTAAGAAAAAAACCCACTTAAAAAGAAAAAATTAATTTTAATTTCAAAAAAAAATTCATCTTATTTTACTTTCTGAAAATTATTTCGAAGACTTCATGAAAAAAATGGGAAAAGTCCTTGTTTCAGTGATTTATTCGAAAAATAACGGTTTCGGAAAATTTAGGTCTTGAAGCATTCATTATACCAGATTCGAAGTCAAAATCAAAGGGCACAATAAATTATAATTTTACAATGTGGTTAATTTTTTTCTATTTCTTTGTTTATGTTTTGGGTTTTAACATTTTTTCCCATATATAGTTTGTTTTCAATAAAATTTTTTAAATATTAAAATTTCTTTATTTTTTAATGCTGCTGATTCAACTTTCGAAAAAATATTTTAATTTTAATAATATTTGAAAAGATTAAAAAAACCCTTAATAAAATTTATATAAATCATTAAAAAATTCGTTTTGGTCCTCCTAAATTCCCTAAATCAAATTTTTTTTGGTAAAAAAAAGCCTATAAAAGCCTCAAATAAATTTTTTTTTTTTCTTTATTTAAAAAATAAAGATATATCACAAAATTCGAGTTTTATATTTAAAAAAGTAGTAACAAAAAAAATTATCAAATAAAAATACTTTTTTTGAAATTAAACCATTCTCTAAATTTTTTAAATCAAATGAGTATTGCTTCTGAAGTATTTATTTATCCATCAATTTTTCCGAAAGTTTTTCTATAGCTAATCAAACAACTTAAAAAGAGGTCCTATAAAAAATTCGATTCATTAAAGCTAAAGAACCTCAAAGAACAATATTTAAAGGTTTATTATAAATTTTGTTATAAAACTTCATTTCTTTCAATAGAATCCTTATCCAAAAAAGGATGAAATGGACGAGATTGCTAAAAATTTTTCAGTGAAATTCGAAAAGATCCAAAATTGGTACAAAACCCACCGTCGAAACGATATGAAAAGAGGCTGCATGAAATATCAAGTAAATTTTTATAAACAATTTTCAAGGTAAAATTTTCTAAAATAGAGAAAAATCACTTTTTCCAAAGTCGAAAACAAATTTCTAATGGAACATTTCCTCAAAAACCCATATCCTTTAAAGAAGTCTATGGAAGACATGTATTTACTTCATTCTTTTATAAATCAGTATATTTCTATTTTTTAAAGAGCTAATCAGCTGAATTGTCGCTCCAAAAACATCAAGCATTGGTTCACTTACAAAAGGAAATTGACAGGCAAAAGGAAGGCCACACTTATGAGAGATGCCATAAACAAGTTAATGCCTCAACAAGTCCCCCAAATCAGCAATATTGTTCAACAAGAGCTCGATGTCAATGAGAAAAAACCTATCAATAATAGTTTTTTTAGGCAAAAGACTGAGCAGATTCCTTTAAAAATGGGCAATTCGATCAATTATTCTGCTTCGGGCTCATTGGCTACTAGTTTCAATAATATCAAACAGAACTATTGCAATAAAATGGCTTATTGGGAGTATACTCAGAATGTGAATTTTATGACTGGGCTATTGAATTACCAAATGAAATATTATCAGAGTCAACAGCTTATGAATTTCATGATGCAAAGCTTCTGTTAAAATTCGATGATCCTTTGCTAAATAGTTTAATTTAGCTTAATAAATATTAAATTTTTCAAAATATCAAATTAAAAAGTGTTTGTTTTTGAGATATTACTTTTTTCTCTACTTTTTATTGGAATTTTAAACTTTTTCTTTATATAATTTTTTTATACATTTTATATTTTTTTAGATAAAATTCTACTTTTTGAAGGAATTTTATAGTTTTTTTTTTATGCTTTTTTATTCTTTATATATATGAAATAAAAATGAAAAGTGAAAATAAAATAATTTTAAACCAAAACATATTATTTTTTAAGTGATAAAGCCTCCAAATTTTATAAAAAAATTTTAAAAATTAATCAGAATAACGCAAATCAAATTAGTCAAAATGAAAAAACTATTTTTTCCTCTAATCTTTTTTCTCACGATCACCTTAATCTCTTCCAAAGGTGGTTGGGGTTTCTGTCCCTCCAACATCGCTCTTCAACCTAACTTCAATTTTAGCAAATATGTGGGAAATTGGTACGAAATAGCAAAGTCCAAAAGCGTCACCTATTTAGAAAAAGGTTCATGTGGCATAGATCATAAAACTAAGATATCTGATAATGTTGCACATGTGCAATTCACTGAAATAGTGGATGATGACATTAGGGAGTTGAATCAAACTTTGACTTGTGAAGATGGAACTGCACAATGTTACGCTAAGTTTTCGAGTGTAGTGCCTGCTGGTGATTATAAAGTGATTGCTACTGATTATGTTAATTATACTATGGTATATTCATGTATTGGGATGGGAATTTATCATTTTAAGCTGTTGTGGATTATGGGGAGAGAGGTGATGATTGAGAAGAAAACAATGGAGAAATTAAAGGTTTTGGCAAGAGGTTTAGGGTTTGAAGAAGATGATTTGGTGATGGAAGATGTGAGCACTTGCGATTTGTATGATAGCATAAAAAACAAAAAAAACAAAGACTTGTAAAAAATATTAATTCTTTGTTTTTTTGTCACATATAAAAAAACAACACTCTTTTCTTTATGCTAATTATAAAAATGAATTAAAAAATTTTTTTTTCTTCAAAAAAATTGCTATATTATTATTTTTAATTTTTTTTGAGTCAGTTTTTTTAATTAAAAAAAAAATTATTTAAGTTTTTATAATTTTGCAAAATTATTTAAGTTTTTATAATTTTGCTCTGGTAGCTGTTATTGCAGCATCTCTGAACGCCTCAGCAAACAAAGGATGGGCGTGGGAGATTCTAGCCACAAACTCCGATTTTGCAGCATATTCAATCCCCATAACTCCTTCCATGATTTGTTCTCCAGCTTGAGGTCCAATCATATGTATTCCCAAGATCTTATTAGTATGGTTTTCTACCAAGAATTTCACAAATCCATCGGTTTCTTCGACAGATTTGGCTCTGGTGTTATCTGCAAAATGGCAGAACCCAACCTTATAATCAACTCCTTCTTTTTTTAATTGTTCTTCAGTTTTTCCAACAGCTGCAATTTCAGGCTGAGTATAGACCACATTAGGTATCAAATCATAATTAAGATGTGTTTTTTTACCCAAATATTGGTCAATTAAGGCAAAAGCTTGTCCTCCAGCTTTATGAGCAACAGCTGGTCCTTTATTGGTGATATCTCCAACAGCATAGATATTTGGCACATTGGTTTGTAATTTGTCATTAATAATGACTCTTCCTCGAGCATCTAGTTCAATCCCCAAAGCTTCCAAACCACATCCTTTGGTTCTTGGTCTTCTTCCAACTGCCACAAATAAAACCTCAACATTAGAAGTGCTAACACCACCATGTGAGTCTTCAATCAACACATCAACCATATCATTTTTCACTTCCCAATGAGTCACTTTCGAATTGAACAAGAACTTAATCCCCATTCTTCTGAAAACTTCTTCCATTTTTTTTGAGATATCCCCATCAAATTCACACAAGATTCTGTCATAAAATTCGACCACTGTGACATCAGTGCCTAATTTAGCATAAACACTACCAATCTCCAAACCAATGAACCCACCCCCAACAACGATCATAGATTTTGGCAGGGTTTGTAAGCTCAACGCTTGTGTGGAAGAGACCACTCTTTTGCCATCCATTGGCACAGCAGAAGGTAAGGTAATGCTTTCTCCTCCTGTGTTCAGCACGATGTTTTTGCATTTCACAATGAATGTCTTCACTGTTGAAAGATTAGGGTCCACTGGTTTCATACTGCTCATTTCTGTTACTTCAACCTCATTTGGAGTCAAAATCTTGCCCCAACCTCTATAAATCACACAACCAGCTTCTCTGAGTTTTCGGTTGTTATTGGCCCCGACCAAAGCGAACAAATCAGTTTTTTTTCGCATCATAGCCGAAAAATCATGACTTACATCCTTGCAGAAAACACCATGATTCTTAAAAAGATATTTGGCTTCAAAGTATTTGTGGGAGGAGTTCAATAAACATTTTGACGTGAAACCTTCATGAAGAGATGTTCCTCCGACATAAAGTCTCGGCTCGATAATGCAAACTGATAAATTGTTCTCTAAGGCATGTAGAGCGGTTTTTAGAGCGCCATAACCACCACCGATTATGCAGAAATCGTAAACTTTTTGTTCCATAATTGATTTTTTTGAGGGTTATTGCTTGTTTTTTTGTAATAGGAAAAAAAAAGCTTCATTTTTATAGACTGAAGTTTTTAGTAATTTACGATCAATGCATCATGGGATTTGAAATTACTGCTTGGCTCTATTTTCAAAAGGAAATAGTTTTTTTTTAAATTAAATCAAAATTAAGCTTATGACGTTTTCGCATTTTTTAGCAAATATTTTATTTTAAATTTTTATCATTTTAAGCATTTTCTTATTTTCTTGAAATAAATTTTTTTTAAAGTTTATGCCTTTGTATTTAAATGGGAGAAATGCATTTTTGGATGTTGAATAAATGAAATGGATTTTTTTTTAATCTTCCATTAGATGTAAATTATTTTAAAATTTACACTATTTTGTTTTATAATTTCAGTAAAAAAAAATGAAATGTGTTATTAATTTTTTTTATTTTGTGATATATGCAAAAAATAAGGTTCAAAATTTGAAAATAAATTGATATTTTGATTGCTTTAATAGCCCATTTTTTTTTCAATATCAAAAAAATAAAGAGAATGAGAAATTTTTTTTTTATGAATATTGATATTAAGTTTAAAAAAACTCATCTGAAATTTTTAGTAGGAAAGAAATTTTGGATTTTTTTTTTTTAATAATAAGTTCCAAATTTTTTATTTTTTTTTGGGGTTGATAAAATCTTTTTTTTCATCGAAAGAAATATCATTGAAGAGTAATAAAGTGAAAACCTTTTAATGGCGTCATCCCCCCAAAACCCGAAAACTGAGCTTGAAAAGATGCGTGCCTTTGAATGGTATCATTCCGAAGTCCCCGAACTAATAAATATCCGAACAAAAGCGATAAATTTATGTCGAGAATTCAATAAAACTTCTGAAGATACTGAAGGCCAGACCCGACGAAAAGAAATATATTCAGAACTCTTTGCTAAATGTGAAGATCTAGCTATAGTTCCTCCATTTTATTGCGATTATGGAAAATATATTCATTTTGGCAAGAAGGTTTTCATGAATTTCAATTGTGTTATTTTAGATGGAGCTGATGTTATTATGGGGGATAATGTATACATTGGTCCGAATTGCCAAATATTAACAGTTTTGCATCCATTTGAATATGCAGAAAGAAATAAAGATTTTGGTTTGGGGCTGGGGTTATTATTATGCCAGGGGTGAAGATTGGGGATGGATGCACAATTGGAGCTGGCAGTGTTGTAACGAGGAGTATTCCAGATAATTCTTTGGCAGTGGGGAATCCTTGCAGAGTTGTTAGAGAGATTAAACAAAAAGTGGAAGCCAAACTATAAATTTTAATTTTTGTTGTTGAACTGGAAGAAAATATGAAAATTCAAACAGATTTTTCTTAAAATTTATGTTTCTAATGAAGTGGTTTTTAGAGTATTATGGATGTTTTTGGAAATTCATTGAGCAAAATCGAAAAAATTCAGATTTAAAAATAAAAAAATAGACATGAAAGGTTTTTTCTAATTAGTTTTATTAATTTTAAAATTTCAAATTATCTGTTT